>LSQX01214042.1_pt2 | contig 91545 bp, 77 predicted proteins | sample 654561 | NCBI WGS metagenome assembly LSQX01 (sample SAMN04489861, study PRJNA283612) | anaerobic digester metagenome | isolation source: 4 biogas reactors fed with cattle manure at either 37C or 55C with and... | place: Denmark: Kongens Lyngby | collected 2014 | reverse complement strand
ACGGCGTGCTCGACACCAAGCACTATTCGGACGAGATCAACCGCGGCTGGGTGTTCCGTGCGGTCGGCTATGGCAACGATATGCAGTACTGGCGCGACATCGTCAGCAACCTGCGCCTTGTCGGATATGACAAGGTTATGTCCATTGAGCACGAGGACAGCCTGATGAGTATTGACGAAGGCCTTTCCAAGGCTGTCGCATTCCTGCGCGAGGCTATCATGTCCGAACCCAAGCCCTCGAGCATTGCGTGGGCGTAAAAATCTTGTCTTGGACGCTGTAATCCACATAAAATATAGCGAATCAAAAGCCTGCCGGCGCATGCCGGCAGGCTCGAAAAATAAATAACACCTGTGATGAAAGGACGTGCGCCGAAGCGAAAGCGCACGTTACGGCTAAAGCGATGAAAAAGAATATTGCTATCGTCGGTTATGGCGGGATGGGCGGCTGGCACGCCGATCATGCCCGCAACAGCGATGTCCTCAACCTTGTCGGTGTATACGACATCAAACCGGAGCGCAACGAACTCGCACGCTCGCGCGGCATACATGCATACGATTCGTTTGAAGAGCTGCTCGCCGACCCGAATGTCGAGATTGTCACAATAGCGACGCCCAACGAGGTGCACTGTCCGATTGCGGTCGCGGCGCTCGATGCAGGCAAGCATGTTGTTAGCGAGAAACCCGTCACGCTGTCATCGGCTCTGCTCGATAAGATGATCGATGCGGCGAACAGAAACAACAGAATCTTCACCGTCCACCAGAACCGCCGCTGGGACAACGAGATTCTTGCGGTTAAAGAGCTGAAGGAAAAGGACGAGCTGGGTGAAATCTTCAACGTCGAGTCTCGCGTACACGGCTCGCGCGGGATACCCGGCGACTGGCGCGCCAAGAAAGAACATGGCGGCGGGATGCTGCTCGACTGGGGTGTGCATCTTATTGACCAGGCGCTGTTTGCGTTCCCGGACGATCCGGTTGTCGCTGTCTACGCTCGTTTTGACAACATCACCAACAAGGAAGTTGACGACGGCTGCCGCGTCGTCATGAAATTTGAGTCCGGCCTCAACTACTATGTTGAGGTTGGCACCTCCAACTTTATTTCCCTGCCCCGTTTCTACATACAGGGCATCAACGGAACGGCATTGATTGAGGATTGGGGTAAGCCTATCAAGATAGTCTCGTGCAACCAGTGGGCTGAAAGCGACGTGACCCCCATCAAGGCTGCGTCGGGTATCACCAAGACCATGGCACCGCGCGACGAAAAGACTATCACGACTTATGAGCGCCCCCTTCCGCCGTCCGACGTTCACGACTTCTATCGCAACCTGTGCAAGGCAATCGACGGTGTCGAGCCGCAGCTTATCACACATGACCAGATGCGCCGCGTCATGAAGATTATGGAAGCGTGCTTCGAGTCCGATCGCACCGGCGAAGTCGTAAGAACCAATATCTAAACTCTAAACACCAGTATTTAAGCCGCCTGTTTCGGGTATCGCGCCCGGGCCGGCGGTTTTTTTGTGCTTTTGCGACGCGAGAACAGGGTGTTCTATGCGTTCTGTGGACGCCGGGGATATAAACGCGGGGGAGCTTTTTGGAAAAGCTCCCCCGCAAATCGCAAATTATAGCTTTATCCGTCTCGCCTCTGTATAATAGCGCTTGCCGGCCGCCTCGCCCATTGAAAAGGTCTTGCGCGGCAGCGGCCCACGCGACTCGACATACTCGAACAGCTCGCTTTTCCCTATCCCGTCGAATATGAACCCGACGGTGTCCGCACGCTCGGCGCACAGCCGTCGCACAACGTCCTCGCCATGGATATAATCGACCGTCGCGTCGGGACGGGTGGCAATGTAGCCGTCGATAAACTCCTGCACAGTGCCGCACACAAGCCCGGGCGCATAAAAGCTGCCTCCGCCTGCCTGCGTGACAAACTCTACGTTCGCCTCGCCCGCAAAACTGAAAGTGTCTCGCAGCGCCGTCTCCACCTCTTTCGGGTCGACGCCGAATATCACGCGGTAGATAGGCTCAAACACCAGCGCCTCGTCGTGGATGTTGACAAGCTCCACAAGCGCATAGCGCGAGGGCAGGTCGGAGCGACCCGTCTGCGCTTTTTCAGCCTCATAGCAGGCTTTTGCCGTCGCAAGTGAGTGGTTGCCGTCGCCCATCGCGAAAACAAGCGGGCACTCGCCTTTTGCCAGCGCCGATATCGCGCGGGATATATCGCCGTATGCCGACCGGTCGACGAGCCAGCCTCGCAGATGCCCGCCTCCCATCATAAGCTCGAAATCGTATAGCGTTTCGCCACGCCGGCTCTCAAGCGGCTCGATAACCGTGCGGCCGGGGTCGTTTATCAGCACCATGATGTGCGGCAGCTCAAGCGGCGCATTTTCGCGTATCCGCACGCGCGGCGGAATGCGCGACAGCACAGTGCCCTCGGTCGCGCGCACAAGCGAGCGCGATTCGGCGGTATAGTCGTATTCTTCAAGGTCGAGACAGCCGACCAGCCCGCGGCGCACGCCTCCGCCCGGCATAGTCCGCTCGACATAGACATAGGCGTCTTTGTATTCGGCGAAAACGCCGTCGTCGATGTAATTTTGCATTGTCTTGCAAATTGAGCCGATGCGCGCCTCGACGTCGGACGAATCGAGAAACGCCTCCGGCAAAATAAGCCTGTACGCCGACGGCGCGTCGCCGACGAGTTCCTCCACTGCCTGCCAGTATTCCGGCTCGGAGGTGTACTGGTCGCACGCGACGCACGACCATTTTTCAAACCCAGCCTTCGGAAGCAGTATATCGGCGGGCACAAATGCGGTTTCTATGGGCATGGTATTCTCCGTTTCAGTTAATGTATATAGGTTTGCCGAGCGCAAACGAGTATATAATGCTGCGCTCGACCTGCCGCCCGGTCAGCTTTTCGATTGCCCGGGCATAGTAGCCGAGCTGACGCGCATGGCGATTTACTAATAGCTGCTCCGCCTTGCGTATATCGGTGCGCAGCTCGCGCGGTATGTAGTCGGTTTTATAGTCGACAAGCCTCAGCCTGCCATCCTTTGTTTCATAGTAGCAGTCAATGACGCCCTGCACGAGCACAAGCTCGCCGGCAAGCAGTTTTTGCAGGTTTTCGTCCTGTGTGAACTCGGACGCGGGTAGCCGCACGTTGAACCGCACCTCGCGGTACAGCGATTTCGCCGCGCGCATGTCGGCATAAAGCGGGCTGCGGAAAAACCGCTCAATCTCCCTCACGTCCACAAGCTCCGCGTGCGTCGCCGTCATAAAGCGGCCCGCAACCAGCCGCTCAAGCTCGGCCTCCACTCCGTACCCCTCGACGTAATCGAAGTCGCAGAACTGCATGAATATGTGCGTCGCAGTGCCGCGCTCGGCGGCAGCGACCGGCTCGGGGTCGTCCGATAGGAAACGCGGCGGTCCGAATTTGCTGCCCGCGGGCTGTCCGCCGGCTTCCCCGCCCACCGCGATGTCCGCCAGCTCGGGTGCAAGCTCGTAGAGCGCGGATGTATCCGAGAGGTCGAGCGTACCGTCGCCCTCGCCCTCGTCGAGTATCGAGGGGTAAAGGTCAGAGACCGACAGCTTTGCCGGCAGCTTTTCAAGCGGTTTCCAGCGATAGGAAAACGACAGCCGACGCTCGAAAATCGCCTTGTATTTTTCAACCTTGCCGTCATCGGGCGGCACCTGACCGTCAATGGAGGAGCCGGCTGCGGTCGGCCTGCTTTCGGCTTCGCCTGATAAAGGCGCGATTGCGGACTCGTCTTGAGCATACGGCACCTGCCCGTCAAATGCAGGTTCGGCGGTCAAAGGCACGTCCGCAAGTCCGGCTGTCCCGGGCAAATGCCGCTCCGCTGTTTCGGTTGCATCGCTGCCGTCGGAAGTCATCTGCTCCTGTACGTTGTCTGCATCACCGTCCGGAGCGGCTGCCGGCTTCGCTTGCCCGACAGCGTGCCGCTCGGGTAAGTCGGCGGATGCGTCGAAAATCTCAAGTTTTGTATAGTCGTTGTCTCTGCCGCCCAGCGCGCCGGCTATCCAGCTAATGAAGTTTGATGCGCCCATGACCTCGGCGGCGCGCGCGTCTGCGGGCAGGTGTTTTGCGGCTATCTCGGCTTTGTCCAGCAGTTTTGCGGGTTCGTTTAGCGTCGCGGTGACATACAGCCGCTCTTTTGCGCGCGTTATGGCGACATATAGCGCACGCATTTCCTCATGCCTGATGCGGCGCGTGATGCGAAGCGCCGTTGCGGTGCGAACCGGCGTGTCTATGCTGCCGAAGCCCGAGGCGTCACCCAGTTTTGCAGATGCGCCCAGCTTCGAGTCGAACAGGACCGGTTTCTGTGTATCTTTTATATTAAATCTGCGGGCGCAGTCGCAAAGAAAGACGACCGGAAACTCAAGCCCCTTCGATTTGTGGATGCTCATGATTTTCACGCCCGGCTCGGTCGCATTGGGCGGCGGGGTTTGCATGCGGCCGCTTTCGAGCAGCCCCTCAATATATTCTATAAAGCTGCCGAGCCCGCGGAACTGACCGTGCTCAAACGTGCGCGCAAGCTCATAAAGCCGCATGAGGTTGCGACGCCGCGCCGTTACCTCTGCGGGGTCGCCGCCGCCCGCAGCGAAGGCATGAGCGCCGATGTCGCGGTAGATAAAGCGCACTACGCGGTCGGCGGGGTTGGCCTCGGCATATTTGCGGTAAAGCGCCAGTTTTTCGAGGAAACGCCTGCCCTTTTCAAATCCTGTGGTCTTGGTATAATGCACGAGCGCCTCGTAAAGAGAAGCGGCTTTGGCGTCGGGAGGGGTCCCGCCCCCGTTTTCGTCGGCACCCGTGCCTTCGCGAAGTTCTGCCCCGCCCTCCGGGTCGCTTTCAATCGTGCCGGCCGAATACATGCCGGTTTCGGCGTCTCCGACTGCAGCGGTGCTGCCCGCTTTACCCTCCCAGTCCGCTACAGTATCCTCACCCGGCACGCCGATATCCGGAGTGTCGCCGTCGCCGAAGCCGTCCTCTGCGTCGCCACCGAAATAGAACGGCAGCTCGTCGCCGGGCGGCGGCATAAAGCGGCGGATGCGGACAAGGTCGTCCAGCTCAAAGCCGAAAAACGGGCTGCGCAGCGCGCCGGCGAGGTAGATATCGCGCGACGGGTTGTTTACACTGCACAATATACACATCATGGCCGACACCTCCGGCCGCTCGAAAAAGTCGGCGGCACCGCCGACCGAGCCGATGCCGCGGGCGCGCAGTGCACGCTCGTACACTACGGCGCGGCTTTCGGTGCTGCGGAGCAGTATCGCAATATCGCCGGGCTTGTATTCGCCCGACTCAATCAGCCTTGCTATCTCGTCGGCGACAAACTCGGGCTCGCCGTATTCTTTTTGCTCGGCGAGCATCTCTATCGGCTCGCCTATCTCGATACCCTCGTCGTCGTCGTCGGTGTGGGTTTCCTTTTCGCCCGTTTCCTCGTCATCCTTTGCGCTGTCGAAAATGAGGACGCGGACAGGATAGTCTTTTGAACCCGAGGGTTTGCCGAAATGCAGCTTGTCCCCCTCGCCGAATTCGACCTCGCTGCCCGTTCCGGTGAATATATGCTCCGAAATGCGGTTGGCAAAGTCAATAATCGCGCGGTCACAGCGGAAATTTGTGCGTAAAAAGAGGGTTTTTACAGCCGGGTCGCTGCGGTAGGAGGCAAAAAGCGAGGGTTCGGCACCGCGAAAGCCATAGATGCTCTGCTTGACGTCGCCGACCATAAACCGGGTTCGGTCGGACGGTTGGCCGGTTGCGCTTGCCTTTGCGAGCGCGGCGAAAATTTTGTCCTCCAGCTCGTTTGTGTCCTGATACTCGTCTATGTAAAGCTCGTCATACTCGGCCGCAACGGCGGCTGCCGTATCTGAGATGCTGCCGTCGTCGGTGCAAAGCAGTCGATATGCAAAGCGTTCGAGGTCATTGAAATCAACAATCGCGCGGCGGCGCTTTTCGGCTAAAAAGCGCTGTTCGAACACCGAGAGCACCGCGTAGAATGTCTCGCACTGGCGGGCGCAGTCGGAAAGTACACCACGTAGCAGCTCTGGCTCTATCGAAAAATACTTTGCGTATATTTTCCTAACAAATCCGGTGCTGGAGGCAAAGTCGCTGCGGACTTTCCTGTACAGCTCGAGTTCCGGCGTTTTCTCATAGTTGCGCAGCGAGCCCAGCCGCTGGTTTTGGTAACCGCCGACATGCTCACGCAGCGTGGCATAATCGGCACCGCCGGCAAGCATCAAATCGAGCTGTTTTGCAAACTTGAGGTCATTTGCGAACTGATTGTAGTAGGCATTGGTGAGTTTTTCGTCGGCTGCAAACATGTCGAGCGCGCGCCCGAGCACGGCGATGTAGTAGCCGAGCTGGGTACGCAGCTCGCTTGCTATCGAGCGGCCCCAAGGCGTGGTCATAAAGTCGGTGTCGCCCTCAGCTGCGGCGCGGAGGGTTTCGGCATTATTCAAAAGCAGCTCTACGCCGGCTATATACTCGCGCAGCTTTTTGTAAAGGTCAAGCAGCAGTACGGCGAGCCTGTCGTCGCGGTCGGAGACAAAGGCATCGCAAAATTCGCCGAAATCGACGGGACAGTCGAAAATGCCCTCGTAAAAACCGTCGATGACCTGTTCCATCACCTCGGCGGCGAGCAGTTCGGACTCGGGCTCGTCACAGACACGCAGGCCGGCAGGCAGTCCAAGAGCAGAGAGGTTTGCGCGGACAATGCCAAGGCAGAACGACGAGATGGTGTAGATGTGAGCCGATGGGAGCAGCATAAGCTGTCTGCGGAGCCGCCTGTTCTCCGGCTCGGCGGCGAGCCGGGCGCGCAGTGCGACGGCGACCCTGTCCCGAAGCTCCTCGGTCGCGGCGTTGGTGAACGTGACTATTAGCATGCGCGTGATGTCGACGGGGTTAGACTCGTCGCACAGCCGGCGGATGATGCGTTCGGTGAGCACCGCGGTTTTGCCCGAGCCGGCGCCCGCCGAGACAAGTATGTCATTTGCGCTGCAGGTGATGGCCTCAATCTGCTCGCGCGTCCAGTTGCGTTCTGCCACAAAACCGCCTCCGCTGCTTGAAATAGTGATACAATTATAGCCTATCGGCGGATATTTTGTCAACTGCGGGCGTTGACCCCCGGAGACAGGTATGTTATAATGCCGGGTAACTACTACTACTCGAAAAAGGACAGTGAGAAATGAAGCTGTTTATCATCAGGCACGGCGATCCTGACTATTCGATTGATTCTTTGACCGAGCGCGGGCGGCGGGAAGCGGCGCTGCTGTGCGAGCGGCTGCTCGGCGAGAATATCACGCGTGTGTACTGCTCGCCGCTGGGGCGTGCGAGGGCGACCGCGGCACCGTTTTTAGAAGCGACGGGGCTTGCGTGTGAGATACGGGACTGGATGCAGGAGTTTCCATACGGTGTGACTCAGCCGCTGGCATCGCATGGGCTGGCCGAATCCGACCGACCGAGCTGCTGTTGGGACATTGACCCGCGGTATTTTATGATCCATCAAACCGAGTTGAGCGACCCTGTGCGCTGGCGCGAGCATGAGATGTATAAGAAGGGGCGCGTGGGCGAGGGTGTGGACAAGGTTTACCGGGGCCTCGACGAGCTGCTCGCCGAAAACGGGTACCGGCGGCGGGGGATAATCTATGAGGTGGACCAAGATGCCGACCGCAACGCGAATATTGCGCTGTTCTGTCACATGGGATTGTGTATCCTGCTGCTGTCGCGGCTTGCGCATATATCGCCGCCGTTGGCGTGGCAGATGTTCCGGGTGATGCCGACATCGGTCTCGACGATTTTGTTTACGGATATAGGCGGCGGCTTTGCCCAAACCAAAATCTTCTCGGTGGGGGACACAAGCCACCTTGCCCCTATCGGGCTTACATACCGCGGGTGAGGCCGGCATAAACGAGAGCGAAAAATGCGATTTTGAGGGGGAGCTTTTCGGAAAAAGCTCCCCCTCGTCCGCACAAATCATCTGTGCGGTTTTCTTTTTGGGCTGTCACCGCAAAGTTTGCACCATGCATTAGATGCGCCTATGTGCTGGCACCCCTGCAACCATTTGCACCAATAAAACCTGCAATTATATATAAATTTGTATAAATCCCCGTTGCAAAAAAGCAAAATATGGCTTATACTATATCTATACTATAACTACAATAAAACTAATCCGCCGCAATCACGGCTTTACATATACATAAATGCCAGTAAACGACAAAATCAGACAATTTATACTTGAAAAACGCAAAGACAGACGCCGCAAAATCGCTTTGACTGCCGCCGCATCTGTTTCAATTACACTTGTAGTATCACTTTCCGTTATTGCCTCACTGATGCTGGTGCTGGGCAAACACCAGACCCCCAAATCGCCGGACGAAGCCGCGGAAACTTCGGCGCACGAAACATCTGTGCCCGAGTCCCCTCGCCCAGCTGAAACGCCGTCCGAGCCCGACCCTGACGACGTGACAGGTGACACAGGTGCCGAGCCGTCTGACAGTCCGGACGGACATTTTATACCGGTGCCGCCCGACTATGACTATACAAAACCGGTGCCCGAGTCGCCGCCGGTCGACAAATCGTTTTATGACGACGCGCTTTTCATCGGCGATTCGCGCACCGAGGGGTTCCGCATGTTTGCCGGGCTCAACAACGCCACGTTTTACTCTGCAAAGGGCCTTTTGGCGAGCACCACATTCACCGACCATTTCATCCCGCCCGACGGGTTTGACGTGCCGTCCGACGCCAAGACCGGCGAAGACGGAACGCTGACCGTCGCGCAGGCCATCGAGTACGGGCCTGTGTTCGGCAAAATATACATTATGCTGGGCATCAACGAGCTGGGCTGGCCGAACGTACAGGCGTTCATTGGCTACTATCGCCAGCTTATCGGGCTTATCCGCAAACACAACCCCGACGCGCACATATATGTTCAGCTTATCATCCCCGTCTCGAAGTCCAAGTCGGACACCGATGAAATTTACAATAATGAGCGTATAGCGCTGTTCAATCGGCTTATTGCGGAGATGTGCGCCGAGGAGAAGGTGTTTTATATCAACACTCCCGAGGCGGTCGTCGACGAAAACGGCGCGCTGCCCGAAGATGCGGGTATAGACGGCGTGCACATGAAGAAATTGTATTGCGAGCGCTGGCGCGACTATCTTTTCACCCACACCGTCCATTCATAAAGCGCGGCGGAAAGGTGCCAATATGGAGGGGCAACACAAGCGGATTGCGCCGAATGCCGCTTAGCAACTTTAGCCGGCACGCAAACACGCGTCAATAAATTATGTGCGGCTCGGTAAGCCGGCATATCGGCCGCGAGCGGCGTCAAACTCAAGCCGATAAAACAGCAGCATACGCCGGCAGCGATGCACAGACATAAAACAATAAAAGCGGGTACGCATGGGCTTATGATTTTGCCCTGTGCACCCGTTTTTTTATCGCCCGGAAACTGCTTCAAACCGGGCGTTATCTGCGTTTTTATACTCGTTTTTCTTTTTATACATGTTCTTGTCGGCATTGATTATCAGGCGTTCGATCTGTGATGCGTCGAATTCGGTGCAGGTCGCGCGCCCGATACTGCACGACAGCTTGTATGGACGGTCGGACGTGGCGTTTTCGACCTCGACCTCGCGCTCGATGTCGGCCACAATGGCATCAAGCTGCGCCTCGGTCGCGTCGGTGCATATAATCGCAAACTCGTCGCCGCCATAGCGCGCGAGGAAACAGTTTCTGCGCCCGCAAACTGTTCTGAGGATTTTGGCAAACGCGACCAGCGCCTCGTCGCCTGCCATGTGTCCAAAGGTATCGTTTATTTCCTTGAAGTTGTTGATGTCGATTAAAAACAAGACCAGCGACGACTTTCTGCCCGCGTTCTCTATGAACGATTCTATATAGCGGTTAAATGTACGCCTGTTGTTGACGCCTGTCAGCGCGTCTATCGAAATCTGTCTGCCCTGCAGCTCGAGGAAGTTGAGCAAAAGAGTGCACACCGACATTATCCACACAAGCGGGTATAAATCAAATATGGTCTGTATTATCCAGCCGAGCAACGGGAGCACTAAATAAAACGCGTCGACTAAATAGTCGCGGCGCAAAATGCTCAGCGACGCGCGCGACGCTCTCTGCAGCGCCATAACCGACGGTATCAAGACGGTCAGCCATATGGCAGCCGTGAAAGGCACATAAAGGATACCGCGCACAAATTGGCTGGACTTATCGATACTGAAGACCCAACCGGTTAATATGTTGACAATCAGCAGCAGCAATATCCCTGCGCAGGGCAATATATACAGCGCCATTCGCTTCTTTAGCCCCGCAACGTCGGCGGAAATGCGGTAATCGGTAAATACAAGCCACAAAAAAATTACAACATCGATGTTGAAATAATACGCAGTGTTCGTCGCGTAAAGCAGCGGCTGCATGTAAGGGTGGGGGGAGCCGAGCGGTATATTTGCCAGCCCGTCAATAACAAGCACCGCGATGTGCGCGACAATCAGCGCGGTAAACAGCTTTTCGCCGAGCAGAACGGTCATGTTCCGTTTCATCGAAAAAAGAATCAAAAGCAGTACAATAATACCGAAAGCCAGGATCTCAGCGTATAATACTTCAGGCACATCCACTACTCCGATATGGTCTTTTCCCATATCTTAACACCACTTTGTTAATATGTCAATAGTTTGCTAATGTTTGGATATATGTTTGTTTAGTTTTACTATATATTTACAATATTTTGGATGTGTGTCGAGCTGCAAGAAGCTTTTTGCGGTTTATGCGCTCCTTCCGGTGCTGTGGCTCGGTGCATTGCATATTTTACGGATGCGGGGTAGCTTTTTTCAAAAAGCTACCCCACTATATAGCGTTCCGCTGCGACGACTTAATAGATGCACCGCTACCAATCAAATGTCAGCTTTGACGGTCGCGCGCCAAGGTACTCGCACGACTGCTCAAAGCGGCGACGCGCCTCGGGGTTGCGCCCACGCACCTTTACCGCGCGGATCAACGTGTTTTTCGGCGTTTCTTCCGGGTCGACCAGCTCCACCGCATTGACACTGTAGCCGCATGCTTCAAGATACAGCACTCGCAGCGCATCGGTAAACGCATCCGTCAGCTTGTGCCTGATAAGCGGCTGCGAGCACAGCGCCTGCAGCCCGGCCGGCGGCGGTTCCATCAGGTTATACAGCTCATGCTGGCAGCACGGCGTCGAAAGTATCACGCGCGCGCCCGCCTGCGCCGCCTTCGCAAGCACTATATCGGTAGCCGTATCGCACGCATGCAGCGACAGCACAATGTCAGGCGTGCGCTCCGGCACAAACGCCTCGATGTCGCCACAGATATACTCGAGCCCGTTCCAGCCCAGCGCCGCAGCCGTCTCCCGGCAATACTCTATAACGTCGGGCTTTATGTCTACCCCCACCATTTTCAGCCTGCGTCCGCGCACCGCGGTGATGTAATAGTACGCCGCAAAAGTTAAATAGCTTTTACCGCAGCACAGGTCAAGCACATATATCTCGCCGTCGGCCGGCAGCCTGTCGGCAATGTCGGCCAGATACTCAAGGAACCTGTTGATCTGCCGGTATTTGGGGCGCATCTTGCTTTTTACCCTGCCCGCATGGTCTGCCAGCCCGAGCGCGGCCAAAAACGCGCCGTGTTCGCCCTCGCTCAAAATAAGGTTTTTCTCGCGGTTATGCGTGCCGATAGGCTCGGCAGGAGCTTGCTCGCCGCCTTTTTTTCGCGGCAGCTTGCGCGTTATCACCGGCGAGCCGTCTTTGGCGCGCTTTGCCTCAAACTCTCCTCGCGCCGACGAGATGTTGAGCTGCGCGAAATCGGCAAGCAGCAGCCCAGCCAGCCTGTCCGCTGCATCGCCCGCGGGCATGTTGATATGCCGCACCTTACCGTCCATCGTATACACCGCAAGCTGAAGCATCGGGTTCCCGCTGGAGCCGGCAAACAGCCTGCCCTCGGCGCGCCTGACTGCCGCAGACACGCCAAACGTGTCCCGCGCCGTCGCTGACGGCCGCGAAAGCGTGAGCCGACGCATGTCGGCGACCGCGTCGGCCAGTTTTGACTTAAACTCGGTTATATCCATTATATTCCTTATCCTTATACATGGAAACGTTTCGACAGCTCATACTTCATCTCGCTGCCCTTGAACACAAGCAGACCGACAAACAGTATGAGGCTGCATGCAACGCAGATTATTGACGGTATGACTATGAGCAGCACACCCGTGAAATAGAAGACAAGCGGGATAAGCCCGCCGAGCCCGATGAGCACAAGCGAGGTTATATAGTCGCCTGCATCGCTGCGCAGCACGCGCGATACCACGGTTATCGCGAGCATAGCCGCAGTGAACGCTATCGGCATGGCGTAATCGAGCGACCAGCCGCGCCAGCCGGTCACATAGTCCCACACCACGCTTCCCACGGCGACAACCGCGGCTTGGTTGGCTATATACCGCGCGATGCCCGACTTGCGCTTGATTGACAGGTACATTATAATCCAAAAACAGCCGAGTCCGAGCAGCGCAAACAGTGACCAGGCACCGGTATCGGGCAGCATCAAATTTATTGCCACGCAAATAATCGCAGCCGAAACCGTGGCGAAAAGCAGCCACTTGAACAGCCGCTCGAACTGGCGATATACAGAGCTGACCGCCGGGAACGGCTCTGGCTCGCCCTCACCCGTCAGTCTGCTCTGGCACAGCGGGCACAGTTCCCTGTCCCCGCGCACCGAAACGCTGCATTTTTCACAGTATTTCATATCCTTTTTTTATTTTACTCCAAATCTGCCGACCGCAGCCCGGCAAACCGCCGTTACTGTGCATCACCGGTATAAACCTGGAGAATGGCATCAAGGTTGGCATTCAGTTTTTTCTCGACCGATCTGAAAGTCGAGGCCACCGCCGGTTTAGTCTTCTCCACCAGGTCGCGTATGCGGTATGCCTCGCAACCGGCATACAGCGGCACCTGGAAGAAATATCCGAACTGGTAGCTTATACCCTCGCGGATAATCTCGAGCATCTCGCCCGACTCGTCATCGCGCGTGAATTTGACTTTCAGCGCCGTGTCGAAATAGGTAGGCACGACGGTTTTCAGGCTCGCTGCGTTGAGCGCTTCTATCATGACGCCGGTCTTCTCGAGATTGCGCGCGTCTTTGGGAACGGTCATGAAATTGTAACCGTTCCACGACTGCGACCGGTAGAGTTTTTGCGTCTCGTCCCATTTGGGGTACGGTATTATACCAAAGTCGGTCTCCAGCCCACGGAACACCACCGCATAATCGAGCATGTCGGGGTAAAACAGCGCGCGGCCGGCGATGAACATGTCGGTGAGCGGATTTTCGGTCATCGTTGATATCATCTTAAACGAGTGGACGCCCGGCGAGTTGTGGATGAAATTCGACAGTTTGGCAACGACGCTGTCGAACTTCGATATATCGGTGTTGATGGCGGGCAGACCGTCGGGGTCGGGCACTGTTATGGGTATCTCAAACGCCGAATAATAGGCGTCGGCGATATTGCCGAAGTCGGTAGCAAGCCCGTACAGGTCGCCGTCGTCCTCTTTGCCGTTGCCGTTGACGTCGGCATATACGTCGGCCGACAGCTCGATGAGCCTGTCTATCGTCCAGACGCCGTCGCGTACAAGCTGATAGAGGTCGGGCAGGTTATAGTCGGTCGCGAGCTGTTTGTTGAAAAAGTAGACAAACAGGTGTTTCCAGACCGTGAGCGTGTAGTCGCCGACCAGATACAGGAGTTTGCCGTTTATCGTGATCTGGTCGATGATGTCGTGGTAATAGTATCTTGCGCCGAGGTCGATTGCCGGCAGATCGTGGATATTTAGCAGGTAGTCGGCAAGCCCGGTGCCGCACATATAGGCCTGGTAGCCCATAATGAGGTCGAACGAGCCGCCGCCCGCCGAAACTTCGTCTATGACGGTTTTCATAAACGAGTCGCGGGAAGGCCAAAGGCCGTCGATCGCGTGGGTGACGATTTTCACGTTGAAGCGTTCGCTTATCTCGGCGTTGCGTTTGTAAATCTCGTCCTCGACAAGGTCGCCGGTCAGCTCGTCGACCGCAACCTCGAACTCGGTGTCTTTGCGGCACAGCACGACGAAGTCTTCGCCGTCGAAATTATACTCGCCCAGCATGTCGAGATACGGGCGGGTTTCGGATTCGGTTACGGTTGTATCCTGCGTTTTGGCGGTGCTGGCGGTGTTGTCGGAACAGGAAACCAGAGAAACAAGCAGCATGGCTGTCGCTATAAGGGTTGCGATTTGACGTTTCATATCACACGTTCCTTTCCGCGCTCTCGGCGACCTGTATTTGGCTGTACTATATTATACTTATTTTGATGCGGTGACTATTACCTCTGCCCTGCCCGAAATTTCGAGCGTGCCGAAATCCGCCGGCACAAAGTAGCTGTAGCCCGCGGCGAGCTGCTCGGTTTTGCCGTATGCGGTAAGCGTGGCGTCGCCGGAAAGGCACAGCACGTTTGCAAATTCGCCCGGTTCGCCGCGATACTCGAGCGTGCCGTCAAGCTTGTATCTGTTTACCCTAAACAGCTCACACGAGGCAAGCAGGCTTTCGTCGCGCTTGCAGTGCGTGCTGAAGCGCAGCGCCTCTATCTGCTCGTGTGAAAAGTCGCGTATGACGCCCATAGCCTCGTCGACGTGGAGCTGGCGGAGGCTGCCGTCCTTTTGGCGGCGGTTATAGTCGTACACGCGGTAGGTGACATTGGAGTTTTGCTGTATTTCAGCGATGAGGATTCCTGCGCCGATGGCGTGTACCAGCCCCTGCGGGATGAAAAACACGTCGCCGGGCTTGACGGGGACGTAGTTTAGCAGCTCCTGGACTGTGCCGTCGGCGAGCGCGGCGCGGAACTGCTGCTCGTCGAACTTGTCTTTCAGCCCGTAGACGAGGGTTGCGCCCGGTTCGGCGTCCATTACATACCACAACTCGGTTTTGACCGGGTGTACCTGTATGGACAGCCTGTCGGCGGCGTCGATGAGTTTTATCATTATCCCAAAGTCGGTGGTGTTGGCGTCGATGCCGAGATAGTCGCCGAGCGTGATGCCGGCGTGTGGGCCGTTTATTATTGTGTTGTTGCCCTCGGGGTGTACCGAAAGCACCCAAGCCTCGGCAAGGTTTTCTCCGTCAAACGGTATGCCGTAGTTTTCTATAAGTCTGCGGCCGCCCCAGATTATCTGTTTGCGGGTCGGGTCGAGCCGAAGCGGATATTTCTCTCGTTCCAAAATTAGACCTCCGAACGTTTTCGTTGTGAAATATTATAGCACAGCACAGCCACTCGCGCAAGTATTTTGGCAGGTCTGTCCGCGGGAAGCGGGATGCGGATTCGTTTTGGAAAAAGCCACTCGCTTGCAGCCCTCAATTGGCTGCAGAGGGACGGGGATTTGAGGGAAACTTTTTGGGCAGTTCACCTTCCAAAAGCTTTTGCACCGGTTTCTTGTCGTGCTGTGTACTAATCTCTAACTTATACCGCGCCGTTGCCACAGCGTCATGCCTAAGTACACCGCAAAAATTAGTCTGCGTTTGCTGTGCGTTTCACTATGCGCTATTAAGACAGATTGTGCTGTGTCACTCGTGCCCCTATACATATTCCGCGTCTTTGGCGCGGGCGGCAGGCGGGTTCAGTGGGCGCGGTGCACCGCGAATATTTTAACATGCTCGCGAATATTATTCTTTGATGATAACCACAACGGAGACCGGCATATATGACAGCCAAAACCGAACAAGAAAAAACCCGCGATGCGGTATTTTTCATACTCAAACTCGCCGCGGTGTCCCTGATTTTGACGCTGGCGGCAATCGCTATCGGACATATCGGCAACCAATTCGGCGGTGCGCGCAGCACCGAACGCGACGCCGAAGCCGCCGGCATGTCGCCCGGCATGTTCGCCGGCGGCACGATGCGGATTATTGTCGACGCCGGCCACGGAGGCCGCGACGGCGGCGCGGTAAGCGTCACCGGCACGCCCGAGAAAACGCTCAATCTTGAGATTTCGCTCACGCTCGCCGAGCTTTTGCGTGCCGTCGGTTTCGAAGTCATCGAAACGCGAACTACCGACGAGGCTGTCGGCGGCGAGGCGCCAAAAGGCTCGCGCAAGATGTCCGACCTGAAGGCTCGGCTCAACATCGCGCTTGCCAACCCCGACGCGCCGCTCGTCAGCATACACATGAACAAATTTTCCGACCCGCGCTACAAGGGTCTTCAGGTCTGGTACTCGAAAAACTGCGAGCGCAGCAAAGCGCTTGCCGAGTACATACGCTCGACAAACGTTGCGCTGGTCCAGCCCGACAACACGCGCCAGATAAAGCCCGCGACCAGCGCCATTTTCCTCATGCACCGCGCCGTTGCGCCCGCAGTCACCGTCGAATGCGGGTTTCTCTCAAATTATGAGGAGGCAGCATTGCTTGAGACTAAAGAATACCGCGACAAGCTTGCAACTATGCTGACGGGCGCTATCGCAGCTTATCACAACGGCGTGATAGTGGAGGGCGCGGCGCAGTAAACAGTGAGCGCTGCAGGTGCACCGCCCAAAAGAAAGCGACATAAATGATTTTTTCGCGGGTGTGGGGGAGCTTTTTTTCAAAAAGCTCCCCCACAATCGTCTCCCCTGCCGGTAACTATCTCGTTCCGCCGGCGGTATAGCGCTCGTAGTAAAACAGATACTGCTGTGCGATGCCGGCGTAACGCCCGAGCGCGGAGATGTCGAGGCTGTCCGGGTAATACTTTTCAAGCACGCGCCTTACCCACACGTCGACCGGGAACACCTCTGTCCGCCCGAACCCGAACAGCAGCACACAGCTTGCGACCTTTATTCCCACACCCTTAATCTTCATCAGCTCGGCCGCCGCTTCGCTGGTCGGCAGCTTGGCAACAGCCTCAAGGTCGATCTCGCCCTCCGCAACCCGCCGCGCAGCGTCAAATATGTACTTTGCTCTAAACCCCGTCCGCAGCGCATATATTGCCTGCTCGCCTGCCTCGGCAAGCGCCTCCGGCGTCGGGAACGCGCTGCAAACGATTCGCTCGCCCGCCTCGGTTTTGCACTCAAACTTTTCGCCGTACGCCTCCGACAGCGCGGCGATTATCTTTTTTATTCGCGGCATATTGTTGTTTTGCGACACAATGAACGAGCAAAGCGTCTCCCACGGCTCCTGCCTGAGCACGCGTATCCCGCCGCCCCGCTCCATTGCCGCGCAGATTATCCCCGCCTTGTCAAACGGCGTGAATTTCTCGGCAATATCCGCCTTTATCGCGCCGTAATCTTCGTCAAGCGCGAGATAGCGCTTCCATATCCTCTCGTAATCGTCGCGGCTCGCGCCATGTATCACGAGCGTATCGGCCTGCGGCTGCTCAAATCTCACTCGTCTGCCGAACGCTATGCCCGAAATCCCCCCCTCGGGGTCGGGGTCAAATCTGAAACACTGTCCGCAGTCGAAAACCTGCGTTATGTCGAAATCCGAAAGCCCGGTCACAACAGCTTTACCCGGCTCGAATTTCTCGATTATACTGCTCATCGTAAATATGTATAACTCTCCAAAAGATTGTGCATTTACCGCATTTATCGCAGCGCCCTCTGCGCATTTTTAGCATATACACCGGATAACGCAGAAGTGCTTGCCACTTAATGTTATATCCATAATTAAAACGGCTTGTGCGATAATGTGCGTATTTTTGCATTATAACATCGACACGTGCTTGTGTCAACATCATCGGCTGTGGCCACTGTGCCGCAGGGGATGCGCCGAAGATTGCCACAAAAACAAAAAAACCGGGGCATACCCGGCTTTGCTTCACTGTTTTTCTGCACGCTCAAGTGCGAGCAGCCTCTCTTTCACGTCCAGCCCGCCGCCAAACCCCGTCAGCGCGCCGCCAGCGCCCACCACCCGGTGGCACGGCACTATAATCGCTATCGGATTTGCATGGCACGCCCCGCCCACAGCCCGCGCCGCACGCGGCCGCCCAACCTCGTGCGCTATCTCGCCGTAGGTTTTCACCTCGCCATAGGGTATACGCAGCAGTGCTTCCCACACCGCAAGCCGAAACGGAGTGCCCGAAAGCTCAATAGGCAGCCGGAACACGCGCCGCACGCCTGCAAAATACTCGCGCAGCTGCCGCTCGGCCTCATCAAGCACCGCCGAATCGCCTGCGCCGACATCGCACGAGCCTGCTGCCGGCAAATCTGCGCATGCAGCAGCAAAATCAAGCCCAACCAGCTTGCTGCGCGCCGCCGTCAGCAGCAGAGTCAGCCCGCCCACATCTATTTTGCGCATCGAACGACCGCCCATGATACCCTCCGTCACTCGATATCGTAAAGCCTCCGGTATTCCGCGGCTGCTTTAACGACTTTCTTAACATAATTTTCGGTTTCGGGATACGGGATAGCCACAAGCTCGCCGTCTTGCGATACGTCGGGATCGGCCAGCCACAACCGCACGCGGTTAAGCCCTGCATTGTAAGCGGCATAAGCGGTGTTCCATTGTCCAAATTCTTCATACAGCACCGCAAGCAGCATCGTGCCGTATCGGATATTGACCGCCGGGTCCCACAAATCCTCCAGCGTATAGCTTTCGCCGGTCTTGGACAGCAGCCAGTTGAATGTGTCCGGCATGAGCTGCATCAGCCCCGTCGCGCCGACGCGTGACACCGCGTCGGGTCTAAACGAGCTTTCGGTCCGTATCACCGCGAAGATAACCGAGCGTGGCACACCAAACTCGGCTGCGCTTTCGCTCACCAGCTCCGCATAGTGAACGGGGTGCAATTTTCGCGCTATATAGCCCGACACCATTATATAAGCGATAGCCGAAAGCAGCGCGGCAAGCAGCAGCGCCAAAACGACTATATAGCGCTTTAGCGCGCGGCTCATCTTTCCGCCTCCGGTATGCCGAGCGCGCGGAGAATCTCACGCACCCTGCGCTCGAGTGCTCCGCCGTCCGGATTGTGTTCGCCGTAATTGTTTTCGATGACGAAATCTGCGTGCGCGCGAAAAAACTCGTCGTCGTGCTGGCGCGACAGCCGCAGCTCGGCCTGCTCGCGCGTGATGGCGTCGCGGGCGAGTATGCGCGCTATCCGCAGCTCGCGGTCGGCGACGACGGCGACCACGGCGTCACATTCGGCGTCGAACCCGCTCTCGTACAGCAGCGGCGCGTCGATTATCGCGGCCGCGTACCCTTCCGCACGCCGCCGCCCGAGCCAGTCGCGGGCGTATGCAAGTATATGGCGGTGCGTTATCGCGTTGAGCGCCGCTGTCGACTCGGGGTCGGCAAATGCCAGCGCCGCGAGTCCGCGCCTGTCGAGCGAGCCGTCGGGCAAAAGTATGCCGCTGCCGAACCGCCGGACAAGCTCTGCCAGGCACTGCGAGCCGGGCGAGGTGACCTGTCGCGACACCCGGTCGGTGTCGAGCACCGGCACACCCGCGGTCTCAAACAGCTTTGATACATATCCTTTGCCGGAGCCGCTGCCGCCGGTAAGTCCGATAACTTTCATCTTTTTTTCCTTTGACTGTGCGAGGTTTTATGCCCGAAAACCAAAAAGGCAAGACAAGCGTGTACTCGCACTCGTCCTGCCTTGGCGGGCCGGTTTACAGTTGAGTCCGATTTTACTCGGATTCGCACGACGCCGCTGTGCGGTCGTGCGCCCGGGTCCGCGGCGCTGTTTAGCGCTTTCTTGCAGACTCCAGACGCTTTTTGAATTTATCGACACGTCCGCCGGTGTCGACGAACTTCTGCTTGCCTGTGAAGAAGGGATGACAGTTCGAGCAGATATCCACGCGAATAACGCCGCTTCTTGTGGAGCGGGTCTTGACCTCTTCTCCGCATGCGCAGCGTATAACGGCTTCATCATACGGCGGATGGATTCCTTCCTTCATTTCGCTGGCTCCTTTCGATTTATCTTTTACAATACCGATTGATTATACCACAGTCCGGCTCCGAATGCAATACCTGCAAGTGAAAATTTTTTTATTGATATTTTTTAAATAATATGTTTGACGAATCATGTATTATGTGTTATAATGCAGCTGACTTATATTTTCCGCTTCAGGAGGAGCTTATAAAATGTTGAATGTTGCGATGCTGAGCAAATGGCATGTTCATGCCGAAGGCTATGCAAATGACCTTATAAATACCGGCAAGGTCAAAATAACGGCAGTGTGGGACGACGATGTCGAGCGCGGTTCCGAATGGGCCGGCAGGCTCGGAGCTGATTTCGAACCCGATCTTGAAAAGCTGCTTGCCCGCTCCGACGTTGACGCCGTAGTTTGCGACGCGCCGACGACCCAGCACAAAGATGTTATCATCGCCGCTGCTCGTGCCGGCAAGCATATCTTCACCGAAAAGGCGCTTGCACCCACCGTGGCAGAGTGCGAGGAAATCAAGGCTGAAATTGAAAAATCCGGCGTTACCTTTGTTATTTCGCTGCCCCAGCGCGGCACTGGCGCTGTCCAGTTTGCGCGCAAGATGATCGCCGACGGCGCTTTCGGGCGCGTCAACTATGTGCGCGTGCGCAACGGTCACAGCGGCGTGTCGGCAGGCTGGCTGCCCGAATATTGGTTTGAGGAAAAGGACGCGGCCGGCGGCGCGATGATGGACCTTGGCTGCCATCCGATGTACACACTCGCATACCTGTGCGGCAGGCCGAAGCGTGTCACCGCGATATTCAACTCGCCGCTGGGCACGCCCGTTGACGAAAACGCGGTCGCCACAATCGAGTTTGAAAACGGTATCATCGGTGTTGCCGAAACCTCCTTTATCGTCTACAACACGCCGTCCATGCTCGAAATATACGGTACCGAGGGTTCGCTCGTTTGCCAGAACGACGACATTAAGTTTATTTCCTCCAAGCTTGCGCCCTATGTACGCGGCTATGTGAAGCCTAACATGCCGCAGAGCCGTCCTGCACCGATAGTCCAGTTTGTGGACGCCTGCGTTAACGGCACCGGCGCACCCGAGGGGCTCGGCATCGATGACGCTATAGCTCTGACCGAGCTGCTCGAATTCTCCTACAAAGCCAACAATAACAACAAGATTGTAGAGCTGTAATTTGGGCTGAGACTGAATAAAATATATCCGAATATCTGCGGGGGACTTTTCGAAAAGTCCCCCGCATTTTTTTCAGGCGAATTTTTCAGGCTATGGCAACTGTAATGCCGGCTCGCGGGAATCCGGCGACATCAGACGCCCTGCAGCCGCTTCTGATATAGCGAAACCTAACTCAAGCTGCGGGAACTTTTGTTATAACTCCCCTGCAAACCGCACAGCACAACCTTCCATGTCAGCTCGCGGTGCCGGCGGGCAAAAACAAAAGGCACGGTACAAGCCATACCGTGCCCGGTTTTCGGTTGCATGGGGGGATTGAAAACACCCCCGCACATTTACTTTACATCCCGTATTTTTCGTGATACTCTGCGACCGCGGCGAAATAGGCGTCGATATTCTCCCACGGGCTGGCCGGCGGGATGTCGCATCCCGACGAGATCACAAAATTCTCGTATTTGGGATACAGCTCCTCCATCAGCTCGAGCGTCGCGGCGCGAATTGACTCGGGCGTTCCGTTACGGAACTGCCCAGCCGGGTCGATGTTCCCCATCGCAACAATATCGGACGGGATTTTCTCCATCATATCAGCCATCTTAATTGAGTTGCCAAAATGATATGCCGCCGCGCCCACGCGCAGAATCGAGTCTATCATTTGAATCGTGTTGTTGCCGCAGTTGTGGTATATAACAATAAAATCGTCGGTCTGTGCCGCCTCTACAAGCTCCCTGACATAAGGCTCCGAGAACTCCACGGCAAGCTGCGGCGAAAGTATGCCCGTCAGCGGCTCCGCCATGACAACACCGCTGGCGCCGACCTGCTTGTATGCGTCGATATACTTATGCAAAAAGTCGGTCACTTTCCTCATGACTGTGTGCACCATGTCGGGCTCTGTATAGCAGTACACGAGCGCCTCGGTCACGTCCAGCAGCCGGCCGGCAAGGGAGAACGGACCGATCACACCGGCGAATACCGGCCGGTCATCCACCATCTTGCAGACGTTGGAGATAGCCTCAATATAAAGCCCTGTGCGCCCGGCGCCGACCTCGGGCACCTCGAGCGCGTCCGCTTCCTCTTCGCTTGTCACAACAGCGCCGACCACCGTAGGCACCTCGATGTCCGATACCTTAACCTGCGAGCCAAACGCCTCTGCCTCAACCGAAAGGTCCATCATGCTCACCGATGCCGCAGACGGCACGCGGTCGGCAACCGCCTTCATGCCCTTGGCCTGTAGCTTCGGGTCGCTGATCAGCTCGCTTACGGTAATACCGAGCAGGCTTACGCTCGGAAAAGACAGTATAGGCATAGTTTTGCCCGCCTTGCGTATGCTCTTTGCCCAATCACGCATGTACATGTTGTCTTACCTCTGCCTTTTTTATCATTTTATATATCGTAACACTATTATATCAAACCTCCGCCCGCACAAAATACCGACTATTTTATTATTTTTTGTAATAATCCGCTGTTCCATAAAAACACAAATCTGTTTTTATTTTATTGTTTCGCAAATCGCGCATAATAATCGCGCCCGCGCTCATACTAAAAGCGGACAAAGCGATATAAAAAGAAATCGCTTATGTCCGTGCGTAGTCATCGCACGAAAGGATGACGGTATAGTAAAATGTCCAAGAAAAAAAGGCCATTTCCGCTCGGAACCGACGATTGGTCGGATAGAGTGGAATACGCGCCGGAGTTTCCTCCGTATAATGACGAAGTAAACGACTTTTTTGCTTCGGGCGCAGTATCGGCCACGGACGCAACCGGGTTGACAATATCGGAACCTCTCGATGAGTTTGACGAGGATGCTTTGCGAGCAATCAAAAACATCCCCGTTTCGCCGAGAAGACCCAAAGGAATCAACTCGGAACAGAAAGACCACGCCACAGATATGTGGACGCATTCGGAAGTAGAGAAAAACAAGCTATAACGGATGCGCGAAGTTATGCCCGTTGACAAGCGTAACTTACGGTGGATGGGATAAGGCAAAGGGTAAGTCAAGGCGGAGATCCGTCGCCCAGCCGAATATGGCAGGCGGCGGATTTTCCGCGTTTTGGCTTGTTTTTCGCTTTGACCCGGCACTTTTTCATGGGTTTTTATGCCGGTGACCAATGTATCTTTCAAATTGATGGGTTATTCTGGACAACTTGACAAGTTGACCAAATTAATATTTTGAGGTGGCGAGGGGGAGCTTTTTGTAAAAAGCTCCCCCTCAAATATTATTAAATAGAAACTCCTATAGCCTGCTTGAGCTCGGCAATAATTTTCTTCTCCAGCCGCGAGATATACGACTGTGAGATACCGAGTATGTCTGCCACCTCCTTTTGTGTGCGCTCGCGCCCCCCGCCTATCCCGAACCTCAGCATTATTATCCGCCGGTCACGCTCGTCGAGCCGCGCAACGGCTGCCGACACCGTCCTGCGCTCCTCGTCGTCTTCGATTCCGCGCGACACCGAGTCGGCATCAATACCTATAACATCGGAGAGCAGCAGTTTGTTCCCGTCCCAGTCGGTGTTCAGCGGTTCGTCGATCGAAAGCTCGCTGCGCTGGTTGGACGCTTTGCGAATATACATCAAAATTTCGTTCTCGATACAGCGCGAGGCGTAGGTCGCAAGCTTTATGTTCTTGTCGGGTTTGAAAGTGTTGATAGCTTTGATAAGCCCTATCGTGCCGATAGAGATCAAATCCTCGATGCCTATACCGGTATTTTCAAATTTACGCGCTATATAAACCACAAGCCGCAGGTTATGCTCCACAAGCGTGCTGCGCACCGACGGGTCGACCTCTATGCGTGCGAGCAGCTCGGCCTCCTCCTCCTGCGACAGCGGCGGCGGCAGCGTGTCCGGCCCGTTTATGTAGTAAATCTCCCCTCCGCGCGAGAGCAGCAGCTTCAGCGCGCGGTCAAGCAGCATTTTAAAGATATTCATTGCAACCTCCGCAGTAATTTTATACCGATACCCAATAACTCACTTCAATTAACCGAACAGCGCGGGCGCGACGCCCTCGGCGCCTCCGAACTTGCGATAAGCCTCTCCGCCCGCCGGCACCGCAAGGCAGGCATCAGCCCGGTCGTGCCTGCCGGCCTTCACGCGGTCGGGCACAAACCCGATGAACAGCTCGCTGCCCGAAGCGCCACGAGCGGGGATAAGCCTCACTCTGCGCATTTCCTCGGGCGGTAGCTCCGCTATGAGCGAGGTGTCGCCGGTCGCGAACAGCCTGCGCAGCCCGTCCGGCAAAAGCGGCTCGAGCGTCGCGTACGACGTCACTATCACCGCCGAACCGCCGAGCGGCTCGCGCAGCAGGTTGCCGCTGTCGGTCAGCGCGGAAAAGCTGATTGTTTTGCCGCCGTATTCGGCCTCGACCGCAATTTCGGGCGCTATCCTGCGCCTTGCCGCGGCGCGCGCCGTCGCCACCGCCGCGATGCCGAACGCCGCCGCAACAGCCGCCGTCCAGCCGAAAGGTATGCGGGTTGGTAGCGTATCGAAGTTCAGACGGCTGGCCGCGGAGCTGCGCAGGCTGCCGAGCCAGAGATAAGCCGCAGTCACCGTGCCGCCGAGCAGCAGTCCTGTTAGATTGAACACAGCCGTCGTCAGCAGCAGCGGCCGTCCAAATGCGGTATAGCACATCAGCGCAGAGACTGCGGCGCCGATCAGCAGCCCTATAATCGGGTCGCCCTGAAGGAACACCGACGCGACACCGTATACCGCGCCAAAACATGATGCAAGCGTCAGCGCCGAGAGCTTTGATGCGCGGCGCAGGATTTTGCCTGTCAGGCACAGCGTGAGAAAATCCATTGAGAAGTTAATCAAAAACAGTATGTCACCGTATATGATGCGCTCCGCCTTCAATCACTCCCTTCCCGGCGTGTCCCGTCTCCGATTATAACATTTATATGCGCAAAATCCGGTCGAAAGCACTGCTCGTAAAATGTATTATTGTCGGCGCGCGGGGCTCGGGCAATGGCGGGAAAAGACTGCCGCGGTCGCCAGCAGCTGTTTTTATGCGTTGTAAGGAAAAGAGGCATCCCGGCAATTGGGATGCCCCTCCAAATATATGGGCTAATGAGGCTTATTTCTTTTTAGGGTATAGTCGCGGCAGCACAGTCTGCTGTCTCACAGACAGACGCAAAGCCGACAGTCACGGGAGCGGTTGGCTCCGCTGGCGCATCTGTTACAGGCTCTTTCAAATACGGACACTTCAGCGCGGGTTTCTGTGCGAGCGCGAGCATGCAGCCGCTGTCATATTCAAATGCGGAAAACGCAAGTACTGCTGTCAGCAGTATCTCAAACAAACAACAAATAATCTTTATTATGACTTTTTGTTACCGTTTTTGCGTATAATCGAATCATAACATATCGGAGAGTGAATTTCAATGTTTTTTGACACCGAAAATTGAAAGTTTCAGCAATTCTGCACTTCGCACAAAAATGAAATAAATTTATTGTGCGAATAAACGAATACAAATATAGTTAGTTGCCATTTACAGGTAATGATTGCGCCTGCGCAGCGGCTAAAACTCAAAAGCCGATGCCGGACATTTAAAGCCGCGCTAATACGGTAAAACCTTGCCGCATATATATAAGACAGTGCAAAAAAGGGCGCCGAAAAAGCGCCCTGTCTGTTGTGCCCTGTCCGTATATTGTTTGCGCTATGTCGTGCACAGCGCTGCATAATAACCGTCGCTTTTCAGCGCAGTCTCGGCGGCAAGTGCGGTAGACCGGCTGTCAAACAGCCCGAACACCGACGCGCCGCTGCCGCTCATCAGCGACGCCTCCGCGCCAAGCGAAGCGAACCTCCGCTTGAGATTTGCCGCAGTCGGGCTGATAGCTTCAAAGCGGTTGAAAAGCCCAGCGCAAAAAGCCTCGCGGTCGCCCGATTCCAGCGCCGCAAGGAACGAGGCCGGGTCGCGATACTCGTACTCTATCTTGTCGAGTGCGGCATAGGCGCAGCCGGTATGCACCTGCTCGTGCGGTACTGCTACAACGACAAAAAATTCAGGCGGTGGCGGGCAGGGAGAGAGCCTGTCGCCAATACCGGAGGCTGCCATAGTGCCGCCCGAAACGCAGAACGGCACGTCGGCGCCGAGCGGTCGTCCGGCTTCGCGCAGTTTTAGGATAGGTATGGGGTTGCCGAATAGCAGGTTCAGCCCGCGCAGCACTGCGCCTGCGTCCGAGCTGCCGCCGCCAAGCCCCGCTCCCGCCGGGATTCGTTTGACAAGCCGTATGCGCACGCCCCCACCGGCTGAAGGCTTGTATTCGCGCACGCACGAAAAAAACGCCGCTGCCGCGCGGTAGGCGAGGTTTGATTCGTCGCAAAGCAAATCAGCGGTGTAAGAGGCAATGTCCTCCTCGACTTGGCACTCAAGCGTTATACCCGCCGCGGTGAGCTCAAGCTCCACAATGTCGCAAAGCCCGACCGAATGCATTACAGTGAAAATCTCGTGATAACCGTCAGCCCGCTTGCCCATCACTTCAAGCCAAAGGTTCAGTTTCGCGGGCGCTTCAAGTGTTATTTTGTCCATATCGTTACCTTACCAGCCGCAGCAGAATATTCTTGCGAATTTTAACCGCGCGGAACCGGCACATCTCCTGACAGCAGTAGCAGAGAATACATTTATTATGTGCTATGTGCGCCTTTTTATTTGCCATCGTTATCGTTTCGGCGGGGCAGCTTTTTGCGCACACGCCGCAGCCGACGCACAACGCCTGGTCGATAACTGGACGCGGCCGCAAAAACCGCGGCAAATGGGTCAATATATGCCGTTGCTTAGTTTCAGCCGACACGACTTTCGCGGGTCTGTATAAGGCGACCTGCCCTTCGCAGACAAGCGCCAGCTCCGATACATCCTTTCTGCACAGCCCGCGTGCCCGCGCCTCGGATGTCGTCATGACCTGACCCTCCAGCCGCAGCAGATACTCGCACAGAACGTCCACACCAAATGGGTTGCGGCCGGTTATGATACAGCCAAACGGTTTCGGCGCTCCAGCCGTCGGGCCATTGCCCTCCATTCCCACTATGCCGTCGACAATATTGAGAGTGGGACATATCGTCGCGACGGCGGACGCCAGATCGACAAGATATTTTGAAAAGCTCTGCGGGTTCGGGAACCGCGCGTGCATGGCGACTTTATCGGTGCCGGCGACAAAACCGAACAGGTTTTTGACAGCCGCCGTCATCTGCGTCAGCGAGTGGGTCTTGAGCTTGCAGATGTTGACTATTACCTCGGCTTCGGCGGCGGGAGTGAGGAGTTCAAATGACTTTGACACTTTGCCGTCCGGATAGCCCACAGTTTTAACCGAGGTATCGAAGTTGAGAGTTGCGCCGGCGCGCTTTGCCGCCGCCGCAATGCCGGTTGCATGGTATGACGCGCGGAGCAGCGCAGGTTGATACGGGCCGCCCGGACTTTCGGCAACGGTCACCGAAGCGGGCGAGCAGGCGCCGATAACACGCAGCGCCGCCTCGACTACCGCGGGATGGGTGGTCGCCATGCGGTCGGGCGACGCCGCCATGATGAGGTTGGGTTTCACGACCACTCGTCTGCCCGCGAAAAATTCAGGCGAGATACCGAGGGAGCGGAGCTGCGTCTCCAGCACCGCCGCAATCTCGTCGACATCGTATTTTTCACAGCGCGATATAGCGACCGGGGCAGAGGGGTCAAAATTCAACTTGATTTCTTCACACATATTCCCATTATAGCAGACAGCCACAGCAAAAGCAAGCATGAAAAACAACTGAAATAAAAACGGTTTGTTAAGCAATTTTAACATTTTTTAATTTTCCTGTTTTTAAGAATATATTGACTTTATCCAAAATATATGGTATTATGAGGACACCGCAAAAAAAGGAAAGGACTGATACCCTTGGGTATCGGTGTCATGCATGTCGCATGAAAGGGGGAGATACTGCCGGTTTAATGCTGCGGTCGGCGGCTCGAAAACAGGTGCGCTAACCGCGCGTACGGCTGCGCCGACAGAGTGAGTTGCGCGACGCCACGTGCCGGGTCGTGCTCGGCGTCACAGCCGCATGTATCCGATACAATTCCTGCGGAAAATAAAGTTATCGCAACTAAACATTCCTTTTTGTGCAAGGAGTGATTGCTTTCCGGGCAGGGTACCCGGAAAAATTCAAAGGAGCGCAGCACAGCGCTCCTATTTCATTTTGCGGCTTTAATGCCGGTGACGGCAAAATAATGCGGGAAACGCTTTTCGGCGCTTCCCGCGTCTGTGTTACTTGGTCTTTCTTATTTTATAACCGGCATATCCGAACCGATCCTCTCAGTTAAACATTGCACCAATCCTGCCGAGCAAATCTTTCAGCCCGCTTATCCTGTCGCCGAGCCGGCTTATCGCCTCGGGGTCGGCGAGCTCTTCAAGCTCGTCGTCCAAATCCTCAAGTTCGCCTTCGATGTCGTCCAGCTCGTCCTCAAGGTCGTCCATGCGCTCCTCGAGCGCGTCCAGTTTGTCTTCGCTTGCGTCCTCGCTCTCAAGTCGGCGGTACTCCTGCTCAAGTCTTGCGTATTCATCCGAAAGCTGCGCGAATTTCTCCTGCAGCATGCGCTTTTTCTCGACAATGTCGCGCTTTCTTTCAATGCTCCTCGCGCTTTGTCGCCCGGTTTGCTCGCATTTGTGGTCCGACAGCAGCGCAAACATGGCGACGTTGCCGTCCTCGGCTGCGCGCACGCGGCACATGCGGCGCTGCTCGGGCGAAAGGTTGCCCGAAAGCATTGAAAACAGCGCTACGTTGCCATCCTCAAACGCTTTTAGTGCAAGCTCGGCCTTGCGCTCGCGCGACAGCTTGTCTTCGAACATCGCAAGCAGGGCGGGGTTACCGTCTGCGAAAGCCTTTTCGGCAAAATCTGCTCCTTCGTCGGACGCGAGCTCGTCGGTCAGCATAGCGACAAATGCCATGTTGCCGTCGGCGACTGCGCGCTCCAGCAGCTCGCGGCGACGCCCGGCCGGCAACGCGTCCTGTACCATCGCGAACATCGCGACATTGCCGCGCTCGAAGAACATCTCGGCCAGCTCGGCGTCGGTTTTGTCGTATTCGCCGCCGAACGCGAGGTTGGGTTTAACCTGGCTTGCCTGCTCGGGCTGGAGCGGCTCGTCGACGGCTTCGAGCAGCCGGTCATTTTGCTCAGGCTCAAGCAGCGGCGCGACGGCTACAAACTCGTCGGGTTTCAGCGGCTCGGGCGGTGTTTTGCCTTCCTCGACAGCCGATATTATCTCTGCGGCTCGCTCGTCGCCGAGTATGGTGTCGGTTGTGGTTTCGAGCACCTGTGCAAGCAGCTTCAGGTTGGAGATGTCGGGCATTGCGATGCCGCGCTCCCAGTTTGACACAGCCTGAAAGCTGATGCCCAGCCTGTTGGCGAGTTCCATCTGTGTTATACCGCGCTTTTTGCGCAGGACCGATATATTGCGACCTACTGTTTCAGCGTTGAACATGGTTTTGTACCTCAATAAAATTTGTCGTCACCGCTCCGGAGCGTGCGGGGATAGGCTTGCCTGTTGGCTCGATTATAACCGGCTCCGGCCAAAAACGCAATAAACCGGTGCTTGAAATGCCGGTTTTTCGGTCATTTCAATTGTTGATTGAGTTGTGTGGTTCGGCGACTGTCGGTTGCCGGTGAGCCATCGCGCACTTTTCGGCGGCGCGGGCTATGTGCGATACGGCTGACGGTAGAAAAAAAGTCACGGTGCGGCTTGCACCGTGCTCAAATATTTTGAAAGGCACGGGGAACTTTCTTTTAAAAAGCTCCCCGCATTTTATAGCTTACACTATATCGTCTTCGTTTATCGCGTCGCCGCACTCGGGGCAGAACTTCGGCGGCTTCGTCGGGTCGTCAGGCTCCCAGCCGCACTTGTCGCATTTGTAGGCAGCCGCGCCCGCGGGCTTTTTAGTCCCACATTCAGTGCAGAACTTGCCTTTATTCTGCGTGCCGCACTCGGGACACTTCCAACCGTCCGCCGGTTTCGGCTTGCCGCACTCGGGACAGAATTTCGCCGCCGGCTTGTTCTTGGCACCGCACGAGCAGGCCCAGCCGTCGCCGTCAGGCTCGGAGCTCTTCAGCCGTTTTGCCTGCTCTGCCCCCATAGCATAGAGCGTCTGCGCGGACGCGCCGCCCGCCTGGTTTGCCATGCCCATACCCATAAATCCTGTAAACGCGCCGCCGGGATTCTTCGCGGCGTCCCGCATCGCGTCCGCCTGTGCGCCGATAAGCGTTGCCGCGCCCATAGTCGGGTCACGCATGACCGCCGATTTCTGCAGCTGCTTTATCATTTCCTCGTCTTCCGGCGAGGCCGTTATGGAGTTCATTCCAAACGATACTATCTTTATCCCGCGCAGCTTTGTCCACTTCTCGCTGAGTATCTCGTTGAGCGCGCTGGACAGCTCCATCGTGTGCCCGGGTATCGCCGAGTAGCGAATGCCCATCTCGGACAGTCTCGCAAACGCGGGCTGCAGCGCGGTGAGAAGCTCCGAGCGCAGCTGCGACTCAATCGCCGTGCGCTTGAACTCGTCGTCGACGTTACCGCAGACGTTGGTGTAAAACAGTATCGGGTCGATAATTTTTATCGAATACTCGCCGTTGCAGCGCAGCCCGATGTCAACATCCAGCCCGATGTTGCGGTCCACCACCCGAAACGGTACGGGACTTGCCGTGCCGTACTTGTTGCCCGGGATTTCCTTGGTGTTCACATAGTACACGCGCTGGTCTTTGCCGGTGTCGCCGCCGAACGTGAAGCGCCGCCCTATTTGCCGGAAAGTAGCCATAACGCTTTCCTCGAGATTGCCCGTGAAAATGCTCGGCTCGCTCGATTTGTCGTATATATACTCGCCCGGCTCGGCGCAAAGGTCAACGATTTTGCCCTGCTCGACGATTATCATGCACTGGCCGTCGGCCACCGCAATGACCGAGCCGCTCGAGATAATATTGTCGCTCGCTCTTGTGTTGGAGCTGCGGCCCGATGTGCGCTTGTATCCTTTCGAAACAAGCACGTCGGCCGGCAGAGCCTCGCAATAGAAAAATTCCTTCCACGCGTCGGCAAGCACTCCGCCCGCCGCACCGAGCGCCGCTTTGATAAGTCCCATAATGATTCCTCCGCCGATAAATTGTTTTTATCAAATTATAACAAACGGATATGCCGAAATCAATATTATTTTATTTCGTCCAATACAATATAATTGTAAATTTTCAGTGCCGGTTGACACCCGGTCCCGGTTTTTATATAATAAAACTCGCGCGGCTTTTATGGCCGCGCATGATTTGTGACTTTTATAGGAGCAGATACACTTATGCATACAGAGCAATGGCAGTCGCGTCAAACCGCGCTTGTGGGGCAGGAGGCTATGGCGCGGCTCGCGCGCTCGCGGGTGCTGGTATTCGGCGCGGGTGGCGTGGGCGGTTATATAGTAGAGGCGCTGGTGCGCGGCGGCGTGGGCGCCATCGGGATTGTCGACGGTGATGTGTTCGCGCCGTCCAATCTCAACCGACAGATAATTGCGACACTTGACACTATCGGGCAGCCCAAAGCAAGCGTTGCTGCCCGGCGCATTAAAAAAATCAACCCAGACTGCGAAGCCGTGGCATTTGACATATTTGTCACCGCCGAAAATGCCGGCGATGTGCTCGACGTGTTTTGTCCCGACTATGTCGCCGACGCTATAGATACCGTGTCGTGCAAACTCGCGATTATTGCGGCGGCAAAAGAGCGCGGGATACCGATTATAACCAGCATGGGAACGGGCAACAAGCTCGACCCGACAAGGTTCAGGATTACAGACATCGCAAAGTCGTCGATTTGCCCGCTTGCGAAGGTGATGCGACGCGAGCTGCGCGCGCGCGGGATAACCGGCGTCGAGGCGCTGTGGAGCGACGAGGAGCCGCGCAAGCCGCAGGGGCTTGAGCACGAAAACGCACACGGCAGGCATGTGCCTGCGTCCATTTCGTATGTGCCGCCGGTTGCGGGACTGATGATTGCGGGTCATATTTTGCGCAGGCTCGGCGGGTTTTAGTAGTGTTGCGGGGGGTGCATTGATGCATTTCCCGCATTTTTTATGTCTTTGTGCAAGAGCACAGTGCGTAAAGATTTAAAGTGACATGGGTGCTTTTCTTGGAAAAGCCCACGCCGTTTCACTCTATTGCACGGCAAAACTTCCGCTCTACTCCCCTTCCCGCTGCTTTTTGAGCTGAAAATCTCTTATTCTGTTATACTCGCGCATAATCTCGAGCGTCTCCTCCTCGGAAAGCAGGCGCTCGGGCGTGCAGTCTTTGCACTGAAACAGCTCGCTTGTGCCGTAAATCCTGCAAACCAGCGGTCTGTTATCATAAACCGCGCACTTCCCTTCCTTCAGATGAGGACACTGCCCGTCCCATCTGTAGCCGCCCATCATCGCCTCTTCGCTCGGCGTAAATTGTATTATATTATGGCAGCATCTGTCACAGCCGTCTTTACATTTGGACGCCGGAATCCGCTTGTAAAGCTCCCTTATCTCCCGCATCTTCATTTATGCTAATCCTCACTCCCTATCACACCGGCAGTGCTGGATAAAACCGCGCTGCGTTTTGCCCCTCACCTGTCGTCTTCGTCGTCCTCGTCCGGCACATCAGCCGCAAGCTGCTTGAGCGTGAACCGCACCTGCGGTCGGAACGCTCGCCTGATAGTATACTCTATAATGTCGGTGTTGTCCTTTGGCCTGATAAGGTCAAACACACTGCCCAGCGGTATATCCCCCAGCACACTGGTCACCACCCTTGCGATAAACTCCGTGCCGGGCACCTCGTCAAACTCTGCGCGAACCGAGCCGAACCGGACCCTGCCCTCGGCGTCCACGAATTTGTGGGACGGGTAAAGCCTTATAATCCGGCGGTTAGAAAGCTCGGGAAAATACAGGTGTATCACAAGCACGGGATTGTCGTCCTCGTCCGATGTGAACACCGCAAGCGCGCCCGTCATATACACCTCGCCGCCGAACTCGAGGCTGCCGTACTCGTAGCCGCGACAGCCCGCCTCGAACGTAAAATCGACATCGCCGCCGTCCGCTCCGTCGTATCCAAACGAAACGGTCACCGACCTTGTGCCCTCGTCGTCGCGATTAATCTTGAAAGACAATCCCGTAATCTGCGACGAGAAGTTGTTTTGCACCGCCTGCGTGATAAGCGGCAAAAGCCCCACCGAGCGCGTGGACGAGACAATCACATATTCGGCGCCGTCGAGCGCGTCGGCAAAAGCCTCGCGTCCGCCCTCGATGGCATCCTCGCAGTGCCCGCGCGGGATTCGCTTAAAACCTGCGACAATCCGCTCGAGCCGCTTGTGGTCTGCGTCCGAGCATTTTACGCGCTCGGGCGGCAAAATCGGCGAAAACGCGTCGACCACAGCCTTGTAAAGCACGCCCTGCTGGAATGTTTCGCCGTTACCGCCGGTCGTCACGACAACGATGTCGTTTTTAGGGAACATAAACACGTTTTGCCCGAACATACCGTTGAAAAGCGTGCAGCTGCCGTCGCGCGCTATCCAGATATGATAGCCGTAGTTGAAACTGCCGTACTTTTTCGGTGTGCGCATGCGCTGAATTGAGGCCTCCCGCACCCACTCGCGCGGCAGGATTTGCTCCCCTTCCCATCTGCCGCCGTCCAGCCACAGCACGCCCAGTTTTGCCATGTCCTCCGGCCGCAGATAAAGCCCCCAGCCGCCCTTCTCCGCGCCGGTCGGTGAGGTCTCCCACGCCCAGGCCGTGATACCGAGCGGCAGAAACAGCCGCTGGTGCAGGTACTCGCCGAGCGTCATGCCGGTCACCGAGCGCACAATCTCGGACAAAATGTACGAGTTCATGCTGTTGTAGGCAAATTTCAGCCCTGGCTCGCTTCTTATCTCGGACTCGAAGAAATCGCGCACCCAGTCCGACGAGGTTATCGCGCCCGTTTCGGAAAAAGCCACGCCGCTCGACATGGTCAGCAGGCTGCGAACGGTGATGTCTTTGTGGGTTATATAAGAAAGCGGGTTCAGCCGCCCGGGAAAGAAATCGACCGCGCGATCGTCCAGCGAGAGCAGCCCCTCCGATATTGCCAGCCCCACTCCCATCGCCGTCACGCTTTTGGACAGCGAGTGCACCTGTGCGGGCGTGTCAAACCGATATGCGCCGCATTCAAGTTCAAACGCGACCTGGCCGCCACGCAGTATCATCAGCGTGTGCAGCTCCGATGACGGGTCGTCGCGCAGCGCGCACAGTATTTTTTCGACAAGCCGCGGCGGTATCCCCGCGTCCTCCGGCGTGGTGCGCGGGAAATATCTTGTGTCGTCGCTGCCCGGCTCGGGCTTTGAGGGTGAAAACTCGACGCAAGGCTTGACCGGCGATGCGCGGTCAAGCAAGCGCCGTATCATAAGTACGGTGTTGCTTTGTATTTTAAGATCCATAGCTTACAGCCTGTCTCCTTGTCCTATATAAAGCCAAAAGCAATTTCACGTTCCATCAGATTTTTGCGTACCGGCCGCGCCCTCTTTTGTTTATTATACCACACTGCCCGGCTGCCGGCAATAAAACCATCGCCGGCCGCTTATATAACTCGCACAATTTATCGGACTTTTGCCGCAGATTATTTAAACCTTTCGCGATATTGACATTTCGGCTGTCGGTGAATATAATTATACCAAACTTTATATTGGTATCACTTTAAACCGTTGAAGCGGAAGTAAAGGCGGCATGGAGCCAACAGAGAGTCCGGGACAGGTGAGAGCCGGGCGGTGATCGGGCCGTCATAATGGGCCGCTGAGGGCGCAGTCAAAGGCTGTGCGGGGAAAATATTTGCGGATTTTCACGCAAGGTGAGAGCATCCGGTTTTTGCCGCGGGAGATACCCGCTGGCAAAGCCGACATCGGAGCACCTCCGAAAGTCGCATACCCGCCGCCGAGTATTCTGCGACGTAAGGCGCGCGTTAGACGCCGGGGATATGATTGTATCCCGCGAAAGTGTACGGCATTGCCGTAAATTCAGGGTGGCACCGCGGATAAATTGTATTTATTCGTCCCTGACAGAACCGGTTTCTGTCAGGGACGTTTTGTTTTTACATCGTAACAGAAAGGAAGGGTTACCGTGATTTACACCGCTAAATCGCCCGTCAGGCCGACGCCCGACGAATTTAAAAAGCTTGCTTCCGAAGGGATATACACCGTTGTGCCGGTGAGCTGTGAGCTTTTTGCCGACATACGCACGCCCATCGAAGTTTTAAAAATCCTCAAATCGGTCTCGAGCCGCTGTTTTCTGCTCGAGTCGGTTATCGGCGGCGAGCGATGGGGACGGTATACCTTCCTCGGATTTGACCCGAAGCTTGAAGTCACCTGTACCGCCGGAAAAATGACGGTCGGTGACGCGGTTTTCCGCACATCCTCGCCAAGCAAGCACATCCGCCGGCTGCTGGAAGGCTATCGCAGCCCGCGGCTTGACTATCTGCCTCCGTTTACGGGAGGGCTGGTCGGATATTTTGCATACGATTACATCAAATATGCCGAGCCGACGCTGAGGCTTGACGCGCTTGACGACGAGGGTTTTCGCGACGTCGACCTGATGCTGTTCGACCGCATCATAGCTTTCGACAATCTCAGGCAAAAGATGGTGCTTGTCGCCAGCGCCGAGCCGACCGCGGAAGGCTATGAACGCGCGGTGGCGCAGCTTGATAAGATGTGCCGGCTTGTAACAGATGGCTCGCCGATAACCGACACAGGCGGCGCGGTAACGGGCGAATTTCGCGCACTTTTTGACCGCGAAGGCTACTGCGAGCTTGTCGAGCTGGCAAAACACCACATCCGCGAGGGCGATATACGGCAGATAGTGCTTTCAAACCGGTTTGACGCGCCGTTTGAGGGTAGTCTGCTCGACACCTACCGGCGGCTGCGGACAATAAACCCCTCGCCCTATATGTTTTACCTTTCGTCGCCGGAGCTCGAGGTGGCCGGCGCGTCGCCCGAAACGCTTGTAAAGCTGCAGGACGGCGTTTTGCGCACATTCCCGCTCGCCGGCTCGCGCCCCCGCGGCAAAACGCCGGATGAGGACGCCGCGCTTGAGCGCGAGCTGCTCGCCGACCCAAAAGAGCTTTCCGAGCACAACATGCTGGTCGACCTCGGCAAAAGCGACCTCGGCAAAGTAAGCGTGATAGGTAGCGTCGACGTCGAGGAGCTGCGCACCGTTGTGCGCTACTCACACATTATGCACATCAGCTCGACCGTGCGCGGGGTAATCCGGCCCGGCTGCGACGCGTTCGACGCCGTCGAGGCGGTGCTTCCTGCCGGCACGCTTTCGGGCGCGCCGAAGCTGCGCGCCTGCCAGCTGATAAACGAGCTTGAGGGCTGCCGGCGCGGGCTTTACGGCGGCGCGATAGGCTACATTGACTTTACGGGCAACCTCGACACCTGCATAGCTATCCGGCTTGCCTACAAGAAAAACGGGCGCGTATATGTGCGCAGCGGCGCTGGCATCGTCGCGGACTCGGTGCCCGAGCGCGAGCACGAGGAATGCAAAAATAAAGCTGCGGCGCTGCTTGCCGCGCTGAAGGAGGAATAAGCCTTGGTGGTGCTGATAGACAACTATGACAGCTTTTCATACAGCCTTTACCAGCTTGCCGGTACGATTTGCCCCGACATCGCGATATACCGCAACGACGCGCTGACGGTTGAACAGCTTGACGCGCTTTCGCCCGACGCCATAATCCTCTCGTCCGGCCCGGGCAGGCCGGAGGAAGCAGGTATCTGCATCGAGACGGTGCGCCGGCTCGGGCACAAATACCCGATCCTTGGTGTTTGTCTTGGTTTTCAGGCAATCTGCGCAGCTTTTGGCGGGCGGATCACGCACGCGAAGCGGCTTATGCACGGCAAGCAGTCCAAAGTTTTGGTTGACGTGCGCGCGCAGGTTTTCCGGGGCCTGCCGCCCGTGATATATGTCGGGCGCTACCACTCGCTTGCGGCCGACCGCGAGAGCATGCCGGACTGTCTTTCCGTCATCGCCAAGGTTACCGGCACCGGCGCGCCCGACGTGGGCGAGATCATGGCTGTCGCGCACCGCGAATACCGGGTGTATGGGCTGCAGTTTCATCCCGAATCCATACTTTCGCCCGACGGCAAACAAATACTTGAGAATTTTTTCGCGATTGTACAAAAAGATGATGCGAGGGATACGGCATGATTAAAGAAGCGATTATCAAAATCGTCGACAAACAGGAGCTCACCTATGAAGAAGCCTATGCCGTCATGAGCGAGATTATGGACGGCAAGACGACACAGACCCAAAACGCGGCGTTTCTGGCTGCGCTGTCCACCAAAAGCACGAAAGCCGAAACAATAGATGAAATTTTCGGCTGTGCGGCGGCTATGCGCGACCGTGCGACGCCGCTCGAGCACAACTGCGAAGCGCTCGAGATTGTCGGCACCGGCGGCGACCGCTCGGGCAGCTTTAACATATCGACGACGGCATCTATTGTGCTTGCCGCGGGCGGCGTGAAGGTTGCAAAACACGGTAATCGCGCGGCTACCTCGGGAAGCGGCGCGGCAGATTGCCTTGAGGCGCTGGGCATCCGCATCGAGCAAAGCCCCGAGGACTGCGCGCGCCTGCTCGAAAGTGTCGGTATCTGCTTCATTTTCGCGCAGAAATACCACACTTCGATGAAATATGTCAGCGCTATCCGCCGCGAGCTTGGCATCCGCACAGTTTTCAACATCCTTGGGCCGCTGACCAACCCCGCACGGCCGGTGTTTCAGCTTCTCGGCGTCTATGACGAGTCGCTCGTCGAGCCGCTTGCAAAGGTGCTTGACCGGCTGGGCGTGCGGCGGGGGCTGGTCGTTTATAACCGCGAGGGGCTCGACGAGCTTGCGAGCTGCGGCGACAATGTGGTTTGCGAGCTGCGGGACGGGTTTTACCGGTCGACTGTCCTGTCGCCCGAGAATTTTGGGCTGCCGCGCTGCTCGAAGGCTGATTTGTCCGGCGGCACGCCGGCCGAAAACGCCGAGATTACCCTGTCTGTGCTGCGAGGCGAGCGCGGGCCGCGGCGGGATACGGTGCTACTGAATGCCGGCGCAGGGTTTTACATCGCGGGCAAGGCCGGCTCGATTGCGGAAGGCATAGCTTTCGCGGCCGAGCTTGTCGACTCGGGCAGAGCACAAGCCAAGCTCGAGCAGTACTGCGCGGCTGTTGAGGTGTTGTAATGAGTGCGGATATTTTCGGGCATAGCGGGCGCTATGCGGCAAGCGGCGATATTTTCCGGCAAGGTAAATGCAATGCAGGGGGCGGCGATATTCTGGAGCGCATCGCGGCGCGGGCGGCGCGGCGCGCGGAGGAGAAACAGGCGCGGCTGCCGCTTGCCGAGATTGCCCGCCGTGCGGAAGAGCTTGCCGAAGCACAGCGGCAGGGCGGCGGCTTTGCCTTCCCGTTTGAAGCGGCGATTTTATCGTCGGATTTTGCTTTTATCTGCGAGTGCAAGCGCGCCTCACCGTCTAAGGGTCTGCTTGTGCATGATTATAACCCCGTTGCCATCGCGCTCGACTATGAGGCGGCGGGGGCAAGCTGCATATCTGTGCTGACCGAGCCGGACTTTTTCCTCGGCTCGGGCGAGCATCTCAGGCAGGTCAGCCGGGCTGTTTCCCTGCCCTGCCTGCGCAAGGATTTTGTAACGAGCGACTATTTTATATATGAAGCAAAGCTGCTCGGCGCATCGGCGGTGCTGCTGATTGCGGCGCTGCTGGGCGAAAGCGAGTTGGCACATCTGATTGGGCTGTGCCACTCACTCGGGTTGTCGGCTCTGGTCGAGGTACATTCGGAGCACGAGCTTGAGGCGACTCTCGCCGCCGGAGCGCGGCTGGTGGGCATCAACAGCCGCAATTTGCGAGATTTCAGCGTTGACCTCGGGGTCGTCGAGCGGCTGGCTGCGCTTGTGCCGCCGGGCGTGCTGCTGATCGCAGAAAGTGGGATTAAAACTGCCGGCGACGTGGCGCGGGTGCGGCGGGCCGGCGCGCGAGGAGCGTTGATAGGCGAAACTCTGATGCGCGCCTCCGACCGACGGGTTATGCTCGCTTATTTGCGGGAAGATTTTTGCAGTGAAACTTCATGAATAACCCCCACTCTTATGCGCGGCACAAAATGATACAAAACGAAAGGGGCGAAATTCCATGGCTGCCGTCAAAATCAAACTCTGCGGTATGCGCACAGCTGCTGACATTGAGCTTGCCAACCGTTTCCTGCCCGACTACTGCGGGTTTGTGTTTGTCCGCTCGAGCCGCCGCTACATTTCGCCGCATAAGGCGGCGGCACTGCGGCGAGCACTCGATCCGCGCGTCGCGGCTGTCGGAGTGTTTGCGGATGAGGATGCCGCGGTTGTAGCGGGTCTGCTCAACAGCGGAGCTATCGACATCGCTCAACTGCACGGCGGCGAGAGCGAAAGCTACATTATGCGGCTGCGGGAGCTGACCGGCAAACACATCATAAAGGCGTTTTTCGTACAGTCGGAGCATGATATTGCGCGCGCGGCCGCCTCGACCGCCGACTTTGTGCTGCTCGACGGCTCGCGCGGCGGCGAGGGCAAAGCGTTTGATTGGACGCTTGCGCGGGGGCTTTCGCGCAAGTTTTTCCTCGCCGGCGGACTCTGCGCGGAAAATGTTACGCTTGCAATCGAGGCGGCGCAGCCGTTTGCCGTCGACATCAGCTCGGGTATCGAGCGCGGCGGGGTCAAGGACGCAGAACTGGTGGAAAAGTTTATTTGGACGGCGCGGGCGGCAGTGGGCGCGCGGGAGCAGTCATAGGCTAATGGTTTTGGGACAGATAAAGCGCCCTGCTCACACGCTTGTTTGCGCACCCGTGGTTTGCGATGTCCCTTACGGGCAATGTGTCCGGGCGAGTCTGTGGAAATTTCACAAATTCCGCGTTGATATGCAGGAGCAGGAGCCTGTGCTTTGTTTCCGCAAATGAAAAACAACCGAAAGGACGGAGAATATGCAAAATGTAAAAGGACGGTTCGGGGTGCATGGCGGGCAGTATATCCCCGAGACGCTCATGGCGGCGGTTATCGAACTTGAGGATGCCTACGAGCGGCTGCGCACCGACCCTTCGTTTTTAGCTGAGCTTGACTCGCTGCTTCGCAATTACGCCGGGCGGCCGAGTTTGCTTTACTATGCCGAAAAGCTGACGCAGCTGCTGGGCGGTGCGAAAATATACCTTAAACGCGAGGACCTCAACCACACCGGTTCGCACAAGATAAACAACGTGCTCGGCCAAGCGCTGCTCGCCAAGAAAATGGGCAAAAAGCGGCTTATTGCCGAGACGGGCGCGGGTCAACACGGCGTTGCGACGGCTACGGCGGCGGCGCTGCTCGACCTCGAGTGCGTCATCTTCATGGGCGAGGAGGACACGCGCAGGCAGGCGCTCAACGTCTATCGCATGAAGCTGCTCGGCGCCGAGGTCGTACCGGTCACGACCGGCACGCGCACGCTCAAAGACGCGGTTTCGGCCGCTTTGCGCGAGTGGACGTCGCGCGTGGCCGACACGCACTACTGCCTCGGCTCGGTCATGGGCCCGCACCCGTTCCCGACTATCGTTCGCGATTTTCAGTCTGTGATTTCCCAGGAAATACGGGTGCAAATTATAGAAGCTGAGGGGCGACTGCCGGACGCGGTGGTTGCCTGCGTGGGCGGCGGCAGCAACGCCATCGGCTCGTTTTATGATTTTATCGGCGAGCCGTCGGTACGACTTGTGGGCTGCGAGGCTGCGGGGCACGGCATAGACTCGCCGGACACTGCCGCGACACTGACGACCGGAAGGCTCGGCATTTTCCACGGCATGAAGTCGTATTTCTGCCAGGACGAGCGCGGGCAAATAGCGCCCGTCCACTCGATTTCCGCAGGGCTCGACTATCCCGGCGTCGGGCCGGAGCACGCGTGGCTTCACGACACGGGTCGGGCAGAGTATGTGGCTGTCACCGACGAAGAGGCTGTCGAAGCTTTTGAGCTGCTCTCGCGCACGGAGGGTATTATTCCGGCCATCGAGTCGGCGCATGCGGTAGCCTACGCTATTTTTGAGGCACCGAAAATGGGGCGCGGCGGGATAATGGTCGTCACGCTCTCCGGCCGCGGGGACAAGGACTGCGCGCAGATAGCGCGCTATCGCGGGGAGGAGGCAGGCGAATGAAAAAGTCAAGACTGTCAGAGGCATTCGGTGGAGGCAAAGCTTTTGTTGCTTTTATCACCTGTGGTGACCCGGACATGGACACCACTTTTGAGGCAGTGCGTGCCATGCAGGCGGCCGGTGCCGATATTGTCGAGCTTGGTATTCCCTTCTCCGACCCGACGGCAGAGGGACCGGTTATCACCGAGGCAAGCATGCGCGCGCTGCGTGCCGGCGCGACAACCGAGCGCGTGTTTGAGCTTGTGCGCCGGCTGCGAGGCGAGGGAGGCGTTACCATTCCGCTTGCGTTTATGACTTATGCTAACGTCGTTTACTCGTATGGCGTGGAGCGGTTCGCCGCAACCTGCGCCGAAACCGGGGTTGACGGGCTTATCCTGCCCGACGTGCCCTTTGAGGAAAAGGGCGAGTTTGCGCCGGCTTGCAGAGCGCGTGGTGTAGACTTTATCTCGCTGGTCGCGCCGACCTCAGCGGGGCGGATTGCGACTATCGCACGCGAGGCGGAGGGGTTTGTCTACATCGTCTCGTCGCTCGGCGTGACCGGCATGCGCGACCGGCTTGACGACAGTATATCCGAGATGGTGCGGCAGGTGAAAGCCGCGGCCGATATCCCCTGTGCGGTTGGGTTCGGCATCTCCACACCGGAGCAGGCGGCGCGGGTCGTTGGCGCCGGCGGGCACGCGCGTCCTGGCGAAGATTATCCCGACGGCGTTATTGTGGGCAGTGCGATAGTGAACCTGATTGCAAAGCATGGCAAAAACGCGCCGGCCGCCGTCGGCGAGTTTGTGCGCGCGATGAAGGCCGCAATCACGCAAAAATAAGCGGTGCGGACACTGTGCGGCAGAGTGCTGCGGCGGCATCCGCTAATGCGGCTGTTTCGCGCGCTCCGACCGCTGATTTGCGGCGTTCTGCGGCAACGCTTCGGTGCGGGAAAGTCAGCCTGCCACACTGCCGGATACTCTCACATCTCGCGGATTTGATATACCTGCGCGTCGGTGTTATAACTTTCTTTTTCTTTTAGATATTGAACTTGGCGGGCTTGTATGGTATTATATGGGTGCATTCGCTTTTCGCGAAATAGATTTTACCGTAAGTTGAGAGGCTGCAAATGAAGTTTGAGGTTGCCGGAGGCATATTTTTTGATGTGGGCTGGACGCTGCTTGCACCGCGGTATGGCAACTGGACATACAATACGGCGAAGATGCACGAGGTTATGATGTCACAGCGGTTTCTTTCCATACCCGAGCAGCGGCGGCGAAAGGTCTTGGAACAGGCACAGGCGTATCTTGACTCGCATGTAAAAGTGGACAGCGAGGACGAGGAGCTTTACTGTATGCGCATGTTCTTTAGGATGATTTTCGACGGTTTGCCCGAGCTTGGACTTTCGGCTGAAGACGCGGACGAGATTGCCCGCGACAAGGTTTTCAACATGGAAAACTATGTGTATTTCGAGGATGCGGTGCCGCTCTTGCAAAAACTGCGGGGGAGGTACAGGCTGGGCGTTATCTCGGACACTTGGCCGTCGATTGGGCGGATGCTGGATTACGGCGGGCTGACCGAGTTTTTCGATGCCTTTACGTTCAGCTGTTATGTGGGTGCATGCAAGCCCGACAGGCGGATTTTTGAGGACGCGCTCGCAAAACTTGGGGTGCCGGCGCAGGAGACCATATTTATTGACGATATCGAACGCAACCTCGACGGCGCGGCGGCGCTGGGGATAAATCCGGTGCTTATCACCTACAAGCCGGGCGCGATACCAAGCGAAAAATATCCCTCTATCGCAAGGGTTTCCGATTTGCTGCAGTTGCTGTAGAAGTCGGGGCGTTATTTGTGGGGAGCTTTTTGAAAAGCTCCCCGCGCCTCTTGAATTTTTACCGGTTATCTTGATGGGATATGAACTGTGACTAATCGCCAGTTTTGTGCTATGCCAACCTTTCATCACCGCCGGGGCTACACTACTAATCATGCGCAACATTAATGCGAGCGGCCGTACTGCCGCATAAACCGACGCAGGGTCGGTGTCAAGCTTTTGTCGACCCGCGCTGTCAGGTATTGACGAGCAACGGCTGTAGTATTATAATGACAATAATAACCGGGAATATTTCCCGCTCTCCGGAGGAAAAGGATTATGGCGAAACTCAAAGTGGGCGTGTTCGGCGCGGCACGCGGCCGGACAATGATCAATCTGCTTTACGACAATCCCGACGCACAGCTTGTCGCCGTCTGCGACAAATATAAACCGCTGCTCGACAGCTGCGCCGAGGAGGCGAAAAACAAGGGCATCAAGCTCGGGCTGTACGAGAGTTTCGACGATTTCATCCAGCACGATATGGACGCCGTCGTGCTCGCAAACTACGCGCACGAGCACGCGCCCTATGCCATAAGGCTGCTTGACAGCGGCAGGCATGTCATGAGCGAGGTGCTAACCGTCGCGACACTCGACGAAGGTGTCAGACTGGTCGAGGCTGTCGAGCGCAGCGGCAAAGTCTATGCCTATGCCGAAAACTACTGCTATTTCAACACCACAGCTGAAATGCGCCACCGCTACAGGCGCGGCGACGTCGGCGAGCTCGTGCATGCGGAGGGCGAATACATACACGACTGCTCGTCAATCTGGCCGCAGATCACCTACGGCGAGCGCAATCACTGGCGCAACCGCATGAGCTCAACATTTTACTGCACCCATTCGCTCGGCCCGATTATTTTCGCCACCGGTCTGCGTCCGGTAAGCGTGACAGGGTTTGAAAGCCCCAACCTGCCGTTTATGCGCAATCTCGGCTATGTCGGCGGTACGCACGGCATCGAGCTTGTCCAGCTCGAAAACGGCGCCACCGTCAAGAGTATTCATGGCGGCCTCAAACGCGAGCCCGGCTCTATAAACTATCAGATGTACTGCACAAAGGGTTCGATGGAGACCGACCGCTGGGAGGGCGGCAAGCTCCACGTTTACATCGAAGGCGAGCGCAACTGCGTTGGCGAGCATACCGCTTACAGGCCCGAGTTTGTAATTGAGGGTGCGGAGGGCTCCGGCCACGGCGGCAGCGACTTCTTTACCATGCACTATTTCATCCGCAAAATCCTCGGCGACCCGGTGGGCGAGGAAAACTCCATTGATGTCTATACGGCACTCGACATGTGTGTGCCTGGCATCCTTGCGTTCCGCTCGATTAAAAACGGTGGCGAGCCGCAACAGGTACCCGACTTCCGCGACCCGGCCGAGCGCGAAAAGTATCGCGGCGACACTTTCTGCTCGTTCCGCGAGATTGCGGGCGACATGTACGCCTCGCCCTCGCCCGACGACAACGAAGACGTGCCCGACTCGGTATACGAAGAGGTACGCCGCAAGTGGCTTGCCGGGGAGCCGGGATAAAATATGGCTGCAAATATAAATATGGGGCCAAACAAAGCAAATTTAGAAAAAGTATGTTCGCTTCTTAAAGAGTGCAAAACCTACTATCTTGCGACCGACGACGGCGGCCGGCCGCGTGTCCGCCCGTTCGGCACCGCACATATTTTCGAGGGCAAGCTGTATATCCAGACCGGCAACTTCAAACAGGTCTATAAGCAGATGAAAAAGAACCCGAAAATAGAAATAAGCGGTATGATAGGCGAGCGTTGGTTCCGAATTGAGGCCAATGCGGTGGAGGACGACAGGGCAGCGGCAAAAGCCAGCATGCGCGACGCTTATCCCGAGCTGAAAAGCATTTATGACACAGACAATACCGCGGTGTTCTACCTTGCCGACGTTGTCGCGACGGTGTATTCGTTTACCGAGGAGCCGGAGGTTTATAAGTTTTAAGCGGCGGGCCGACAAAGCCAAATTCAGTATTAAAAATAACTGTAAAAGCGAAGTGGGGAGCTTTGTGTAAAGCTCCCCACCCGTTTTCGATGCAGTAGAATTGCTGTGCACGACGCATATAAAGGAGGACCATCGCTTTCAGCATAAGCGGATTCATGCATAAAATACACAGGAGGAATTACTCCCGGGCACAGAATATAAAAAAATAATCAATTGCACACCAAAGGCATTATGCAGCGATAATTGTCCCCCGGATAAAGATATACATTCCGGCGATAGCGCAGTCTCGGTATAGCTATTCTATAAAATCCCGGTTTCAAAGAACTGAAAATTGCAAACCCGTCACGTCCAGTATATGCTGTTCTGCAAGTACATCTGCCAATCAGCTTCACCGGCACTCCACGATAAATGCCGCTAATTTTACCGAACAGCACAACACATACCGCAAGCGAGGCATCGTCCGGTCCAATCATAATATTGACTCTGACGTTTCCGCCTTTTTTCAGATGAAACCGCTTGCTTGCGGTAAGAATATTCCGGTCCATGGTCTTACGTTGTGCCAGATACCTTGGCTTTGACTATATATTCGCCGTCCGCTACGTTTCCGAACAGGTATCTGCCCTCTTCATTTGTATAGGTGATCGCAACAAGAGTATCGGATGCGCCCCCACTGACCGTATAAAGCCCAACAAACGCTCCCTCAATCGGGTTAAGCTCGTCGTCGACAATGGTACCGCTTATAGTGCCCGTAGCGGCGAGCGGGTCCACATCAAGCGCTACAGATTCCTCAAGACTCAAGCCCGTGGTGACCTCGACGGTGATCGGACCAAACGCATGGTATCCGGATTTGCTGAATAAAAGCTGGTAAGTGTCGGGGTCGATGTTTTCGAGCACATACTCGCCGTCGTCTATGGTGACGGTGGTTGAAATAAGCTCGTAACTTCCGTTGTCTTCGACAAAAAGTGTTACAACAACATCTTCGAGCGGCGTCCCAGTGCCGCTTTCAGTGACCGTGCCGTAAATCGTACCCTGATTTTGCTTTGCGTCCTCAGTAAGCGTGATGACCTTAACAACGGGTGCGGATTCCGAAACGGTTATCTCGATGCCGGCAGCCATTATATAGCCGTCTTTGGACGCACTCAAATAGTACGTACCTTCGGGTATATTTATAAACGCAAATTCTCCGAGCGAATTTGTCGACATGTGATAAAGCGGCAAGCCGGCCTCAGAAAATATTTTCACTGTCGCGCCTTGGATAGGTGCGGGCACTGTGTCATCGTCCATAACAAAGCCGGTAACCGTTCCGCCTGTCTGTTCCTCTGCCTTCTCAAGCTGTAAGTTAACGTCGGCTTCATTACCTTCAATTTCAACAGGGGATGACGCTTCTAATTTATATATATCCTCTATTGGAACCATTTTTATCCTTCCTTTTTATTTGTTTGTTGGGCGGCATCGCATACCGCCATTCCCATTATATGAAGGCATATCTCGGCGTGTGAGCCGGCGTATTTGGGCTGTTCTGTGCACATGAAATGGGGAGCCGGTTAAAGCTCCCCACATTTTCTCTTTTCACGCGCCGAGCATGAACCGCATCGGCAAGTTTTCGGTTTCTTTGTAGTATTCTACCTCGTCGACCGTAAAGCCCTGCTCCTGCCAAAAGCGCAGTGCTCCGGTGTTGCTGGGCTCCACCGACAGCCGGATGGAATCGAACCGGCCGTCCGACGCATTTATTATTGCGGTCACAATCTCTGTTCCGATACCTTCGCGCTGCATGCCTCCGTCAACAAGCAGAAGCCCGATAAATGATGTGCCCCGGTCAGGGTAATCTTCAAGCAATGAAACTACGGCGACAGGTATATCGTGTTTTCTGATACCAAGACAATAAACCTTGGATTTGTCGAAGTTGTCGGGACAATAGCATACAGCCTCAAGACAGTCCTGGCTGGCGAGCGGTCGCCCCTTTATAGCTTCCCAATAATCTGCGTTGCTTTCAAAGACGCTGTAATAGTCTCTGTAATTTCTTTCCGTCAGCTTTTCAACTGTATAGCCGCCAAGAGACTGCTCAAAACTTGATAGAAAGTCCATCATCTGCGCACCTCAATCGCAGCGGCACATCAGCCAACCGAATGCACTCATGTTGATGAGTCTTTTGGGATTAGCCGGGTCGGTCTCGCTTTGCATTTCAATCAAATTCATCAGCCCCACCAACGGAATAACCGTCATTTAACTCTCCGCTATATAATTTTTCAAAATTTATATTATTATAGCATAGTCACACGCAAAGTACAAGTGCGGCTCACTGCAAATATTGCCAAATCCAATAGAAAAATTTACAATTTATATTAAGAAGCGGCAATATTGAGTATATTATAATTTTATACAAGCGATTAAGCGCGCATTTCGTTTTTTGCGACGTAAGTTGATATGCTGTTTGCATGCACTGCTGCAGCACAACCGCGATATTTGCTTGTTTAGCTTTAGTATATCAAAAAAGACCGAATAATTCTATGGAGGTATAACTTAATGGATAACGGAAAACTGAAGATAGGAGTAATAACAGGCAGCCTGCGCCGTGGCTCGTATTCGAGGGCGATAGCCAATGCGCTGTTTGAGCTGGCACCCGAAAAACTGGAGCTGCGGCATGTTGAAATAGGCGACCTTCCGCTTTACAATGAAGACCTCGACGAAGAAAATGTGCCCGAGGCCTGGGTTCGGTTCCGCACCGAGCTCGACCGCTGTGACGGGTTTATATTCGTGACGCCGGAGTATAACCGCTCTATTCCGGCGGCGGTGAAAAACGCACTCGATGTCGGCTCGCGGCCGTACGGGCAAAACAAATGGGACGGCAAGCCGGGCGCCATAGTCTGCGCCACGCCGGGTTCGCTCGGAGCGTTCGGCGCCGGAGCCGCACTGCGACCGCCGATGACTTTTCTCAACATTATTCTTCTCCAGCAGCCCGAGGTTTATATAAGCCGTGTCCACGAGCTGCTCGACGAGGACGGCAAGCTGGTCAACGAGTCGACAAGGGATTTTCTTAAATCGTTTATTGAGGCGTTTGAAAAATTCGCAGCGGCTATTGTTGCGATAAAGTAGACTGTAATTGTAGACTACAAATAGTGTTGGGGAGCTTCGGCGGAAGCTCCCCGTTTGTTTTATAGGCGGTGTTTTGGATGCCGGCAGTACATGTGTGCTGACGGCGTGCGCCGTCGTCGGCTGGTACATCCTGACGGATTGCTGCGCACAGCGCTGCGTATCCGCACATAAAAAAGCGCTCCGCAGAAGCGGAACGCCGGATTATTTTCTATGCCAATATGTAATGTAACACTGCGGACTACTCTCGCACCCCGAATAGTTCGGCGACAATCGCGGGCAGCTCCGAAAGGTCATCCGTCACCCTGTCTGCCCCCGCATCAAGCAAAGTGTTGCGGTCAAACGATGTCGTCACACCCAGCGCTGTCATCCCCGCGGCTTTCGCCGCCATCACTCCCGACACCGCATCCTCCACAACAAGTGAGCGAGACGGCTCCCCGCCCGCTTTTTCCGCGGCTTTCAGGAATATATCCGGCGCAGGCTTTTTCCGCGCCACGTCGCTGCCGGTCACAATCGCGTCAAATATAGTGGTGTCAATCCCAATCTGGCGAAGATTACATTCAACCTTCACCAGATCTGAGGCCGACGCCACCGCCAGCCTGTATCCTTTGCAATGCAGTGCGGTGAGTACCGGCTTCGACCACGGGAACACCTGGACCCACTCATCCGCGCGCTCGATGTATATCTCATAGGCGCGCGCCTTCATCGACGGGTCATACGCCGCGCCGTATTTCTCGCACACCCCGGCAATGAACTTGTCGTCGCCCATGCCGGTAAACGGCTTGAAATCCTCGTACTCGGCGTCAATGCCGCGCTCTTTCAGTGTTTGCAGCGATGCAAAGGTTATCGCGGGCTCGGAGTTGACGAGCACTCCGTCCATATCGAATATAATCAATTCAATCGACATTTTTAACAGTCCGGTTATTAGTATTAAGTCGCTTTTTCCAGCTGGAACGGTTCGGGCACGACAATCTTCCGTATATCGGCACCCACACTCTGCAGTTTACCGACAATATTGTCGTAACCGCGTTCAATGTGATACACATCCTCAATTTCCGTTCGCCCTTCAGTCGCGAGCCCGGCAATCACCATCGCCACGCCCGCGCGCAGGTCGAGCGCACGCACCTGCGCCGCCGAAAGCGGCGTCCCGCCCTCTATTATCGCGGTACGGCCGTCGACCTTAATCTTTGCGCCCATGCGTTTCAGCTCTTCCACATAGCGGAACCTGTTTTCAAAAATCCCTTCGTTTAGGTAGCTTACCCCGTCCGCCAAACACATCAGCACGCACATCTGCGGCTGCATGTCTGTCGGAAAGCCGGGATAAGGCAAGGTTTTCACGTTAACTCTGTTCAGCGGGCCGTCACGCCAAACGGTGACAACGTCGTCCCCCATCTCCACGTTCACGCCCATCTCCTCGAGTTTGGCCGCGATAGATTCGAGATGCTTGGGGATAACGTTTTTGACACGCAGCCGCCCCTTTGTCGCGGCCGCCGCGATCATATATGTGCCCGCCTCGATCATGTCGGGTATTATCGCATAGGTACAGCCCTTGAGCTTATCAACACCTTTGATTCTGATGGTGTCAGTACCCGCGCCCATGATGTTAGCGCCGCAGGTATTAAGGAAGTTCGCCACGTCCACCACATGCGGTTCGCGCGCGGCGTTCTCTATAATTGTCGTTCCCTTCGCTCTCACCGCCGCGAGCATAACGTTTATTGTGCCGCCGACAGTGTTGAGGTCGAAAAAGATGTTTGTTCCCCGAAGTCCGTCGGGCGGAGCGATAGCCTCTACATAGCCGCCCTCGCAAGTAACGGTTGCGCCCAGCGCCTCGAACCCCTTGATATGCTGGTCGATAGGCCGCACGCCGAAATCGCAGCCGCCGGGATACCCGGCATAAGCGCGCCCGTATCTGCCAAGCTCCGCACCGTAAAGATAGTATGAGGAGCGCATTCTGCGCACCAAATCAATCGGCGACGTCCCACCGATTGCGTTGCGGGTATCAATCTCGACAGTGTTTTTGTCCAGCATCCTCACCGAGACATTCATGTGGCGAAGGATCTCGAGCGAGGTGGCGACGTCATTTATCACAGGAAGATTCTCAATGATACATCTATCGCTTACAAGCAATGTGGATATCAATATCGCACCAGCGGCATTTTTTGTCCCGCTGACCTCTATATCGCCATAAAGTGGCCTGCCGCCGTTTATTACGATCTTTTCCATTTCGGATTACACAGCCCGATAACCCCGAATTTGCCGCAGCAGTCAAGCTGCCATGCGGCCGCGCGGTTTATCCGGCTCCTCCATTATATATTTTCAAGCAAATCGGTATTTTCAAAGCTGATTTTCGCCCGGCAACGCCGCCACACGCAAGACGTGCGCCGCGGCCGCCGCCCGAAACAAATGCATACTCTTTCGACAAAAACTTACAGTGCGCATCGGATAACGGGCCGCCTGCCGCGCCGGGCAAACGGGCACGGCATAATCCGCACCCTTTTTTATCAGGCACAAAGCCGAATGCGAAGTGCCGCCGGTCACACTGCCGGCGTGCAAGTCCGGCAAACGCCGTATACTTTGGCTATATTTAACTGTGGATTTGGCAATATACTATATTATTAGCATATTGGCTCAGTCGTGTATTATACCACGCCTCTTTTATAAATAAAAGGGCTTTTTAGTAAAATCTTAATTATTTCTAAAGATTTAGTTATTTTGTATATATGTCGCCGTTAAGCGAGTTCCTGACCCGTACAACAGAATCGTTGTATGTAAATTTCCAGCCGGGCAAAAGGTAGAACTTGGCGCGGTTTGCATACCATGTGATGCAAAGGCAGCTTTCCGCCGAGGTCAGGACATACCTTTCGTCCGCGGCGGGCGATATTTCGTTTCTGTGCGGAGGCTCGGGGTCTGCGGCCGTCTTTTGCTGCGGCGGTTTGCCGTTTTCCGTTTCTCCGTCGGCGACAGGCAATGTCTCGGCTACCGCGCCGCTTCCACCAAGGTCGTGGCTTTCAAGCAGCATCAGGTTGACCTGATCGCGCAGCTCCCTGTTGCGGCTTTCGTCAAGATTGCAAAGGATCAGGTTGCCGCTGACATATACAACTTTCGAGTTTTTGACGGCGACCACAGCCTCGCAGCCGTAAACGGGCTGGCCGCCGACATATTGGGCGACTGTTGTGATATACAGCTCTCTCGGCGCGTCATAACGGACGCCGCCGAACTCGAGCCTGATTCGCAGCCCGACCGGAACGTCGGGTCCGTTGAGTGCGCCGTCGGCGTACAGGAATTTTTTTACTGTGTTTTTGATTTGAAGCGCGCGGACAAAGTCGACCTCGGGCAGCTCCGAAATGTAGCCCGGGTCAATCTCAAAAATGCCGGAAGGGTCGCTGCTCCTATAGACATATTTGAACCCGAACGGATAGGTAAACTCATAGGTGTCGGTGCTGCCGCTGCCGGTGACGATGCTCATGCCGTTCGGGGTGACGTACGACGACGCCTCCGCGCCGCCCGAGAGCAGGTGTGCGACGGTTTCAAAGTAGTCGTCGGGATACGAGCCGCCGTAGATGATACCCTGCTGTTTTTTTGCCGGCAAAATGCCCGGCGGTATTTCGACGTTGTCAGAAACAAGCTGTGAAAGACGCTGCAGGTTGCCGCTCGAAACATAGTTTATGTTCCGGTACTGCAAAAGCAGCGTCACACCCAAAAAGATGTCAACAACCAGCAGCAGTACAATCAAAAAATTTTTTATCTTATCCCACTTCATGCCGACCTCATCCTATATTGCCGTACCTCGCCTCAACAGCCGCTGCACCGGACGAGGTTAGTATCACCCAATCGGGTGAAAACTGCAGCTCTGTCGGCTCGCGCCGTTCGGTTTCAGCCGCAGAGGCGGCGTTGGTGTCGCCCGCCTCGGTTTCATCGCCTGTGACGGGCTGTGTGTCGACGTCTGCAGTATCATCACCTTCCCCGCCTTCTGAGCCAGGCTCCGTTTCAGCCGGCCGGCGTGCAGCGTCCTCGACATTGTAGGCAATCGTCAGCGCGGACGGGCGGCCTGCGTCGACTGCCCCCGGCGAGCCGAACTGGTCGTTTGAGCCTTCTGCAGCAACTATATCTCTATATAGGTGGATTATTGCCCAGCTTTGCGGCAGCGAAACGCATGCTCCGCCTTTGGTGATGCGCGCCGGCGTCATGGCAAGATTGGTCAGTGCACCGTCGGCAAACGTCATTGTTATGGCGGGGCCAAGCCCTATAATGCGATAGCCGTCGCAAAAGTATCCGAAAGCAAGCTCCAGCCCTTCGTCGCCTGCCGAAACCGAGACAAGCCCCGGATATGCGTCGCCGCCGAGCAGCTCTGGCGTTATGCTCTCAATTTTGTCGAGCAGCGACGCGGCGGCACCGAGCAGTTCATAGAAAGTGTACCTGCCGCCGTAGTTTTCGTAGCCGAGAAAAGACGAAACCGGGACTCCGCCCTTGCCCGTGCCGCCCGGCGATACAGCCATGTAATCGATGCCGCCCGCGTCGGAAAAGCGCACGCGCCCGGACTCCCCGAGATATATTGTATAGCCTTGGCTGCGGTAGGGTGCAACTCGCTCGGTGTTTATATCAAAAAGTCCGAGCAGCTCGGTAGACGCGATGCCGTCGAGTATGCGCTCCGTTAGCTGCGGGCCGGTTTCGACGGTTATATATTTCTGCGAAAAGTCGCCGAAAGCAAGCACTGTTGTATCACGCAGCCCGTATTTATGCGCCAGCGCCTCTATAGGACTGACCGGATCTACTTCCGGCGCGTCCGGCTCGTTTTGAGCATCGCCCTGCGACGATTCTTGCGCGGCATGAGCATCGCCGTCCATTTCGCCGGCGGTGCTTTTCTCAGTTTCGCCGCTTTCGTCGATTTTTTCGCCATCGGAGACCGCATCCGGCGAAATATCGCCGATAAAATCAAATTCCACCAGCTGCCTGCTGTTATTATATGCCGTAACTGACGATTCGTCAAAAGACAGCCCGTCGCTGTCCGGCTTTGGGCTGTAGATGCTCACCTTGCCGCTCTCCGAGCGCGTGACAAGCCCCCACGAGCGCCCGCCCTGCTGCAGCGGCGTGATAAACAGCTCGCGGATATAGGGGACATCGCCTTCGGCAAGCTCCGTTTCGCCCTCCGACACCGAATAGGCAATAGCCGACGCCGGAAGCTCATGAAAATAGCAGATGTACACAAAATCTCCTTCGCGCGCCTTGTCCCAAATCCTGTCGCCTTCGGCATCGGGCAGGGTTTTGCACACGCCGGCCGTCAAAAGCTCGGCCAAAAAATCATGCAGCACGCCGTAAATCCCGCGCATTGTGGTTTCGCCGCCGAAAAGGCCGCGCGTCACGCCCCCGATGCTGTATCCCAAAAACTCGGGCATTATATACGGGGCGATGGAGCTTTGCGGCCTGTCGTCGTAAAGCACAAGCAGCGACTTTATATCGATGTCTTCCGCCGGACTGATGCTGAAAAGCTGGGTTTGCACGATCTCGGCTGAGGCAAGCACCGTCATCAAAACAAAAAGCACTATTATAGCCGCCGTTTTTATAAGTTCCACCTGTGCCTTGCGTTTTCTTCCGTTTTTTCGTTTGTCTTTATCACCGGTCATGGCCTATCATACGCTTTCTACAGTTTCAAGTTTTGTTTTCAGCGGCAATACAATCGTTACGGCGGTGCCGACGCCCTGGCGGCTCTTTACGCTGATTTTACCGCCATGCGCCTCTGTGATTTCTTTTGCTATCGACAGACCGAGTCCGGTGCCACCCGTCTCGGACGTGCGCGACTTTTCAACGCGGTAAAAGCGTTCGAAAAGCCTCGGCAAATCCTCTTCCGGTATGCCGATGCCGTTGTCGCGGATGACGATTTTTGCCGACTCGCCCTCGACGTCGGGGGTCCGAGCGGCTTCTTTGCTGACGAAAATGTCTATTTTGCCGCCCTCTGGCGTATATTTGATAGAGTTTGTGATAATGTTGATAACCACCTGCTCTATCCGCTCTTTGTCGGCGGTTATCTCTATCGAACTGGATTTGCTGTAAAGTGTAATCGTCTGGTTTTTCTCCTGCGCCTGCACCTGCAGCATCTGGCAAATATGCCCGAGCGCGTCTGTCAGGTCGAACGTCGAAATCTTCCAGTGCGTGCGCTTGTTATCCAGCCTTGACAGCGTGAGCAGGTCGGTGACAATGCGCAGCATGCGGTCGCAGTTGCCCACGATGTCGCCCAGATACTGCCTTTGCATTTCCTCCGGGATATCCTCATACTCAAGCAGCGTTTCTGCGGCGAACTGAATGGAGGTCAGCGGGGTGCGCAGCTCGTGTGACACGTTTGCCACAAACTCCCTGCGCGATTTGTCGAGCTCATAGCGCGAGGTGATGTCATGCAGCACCACGACCAGGCCGTCACGCTCGACATCCTCGTCCTGATAGCGCAATGTGCCGATATTGACGTCGAGCGCGCGGCTTGAGCCAAGCTGCACATCACGCCAGATGTAGCTTTGGCCTTCTTCGTCGCTTGAGACATAGGCCTGCGTGAACTCGAAACTGAACAGGCTGAGCATGTACTCGAAATTGAATTTCTCTTTATCGTAGCTGTCGCCGAACATTTCGATGGCGCTGCGGTTGATATGGATAACCGAACCGTCCTCCGCAAAGGCTATAACTCCGTCTTTGAGATAGGCAAATATAGTCTCGAGTTTGCGTCGCTCACCCTCCACCTCGGCAAGCGTGTTTTTGAGTATCGAGCCCATGCGGTTGAACGTGGCGGTGAGTATGCCTATCTCGTCTTTCGACTCGACCTCGATGCGCTCGGAAAAGCGCCCTTCGGATATGAGCTGTGCGCCGCGCGTGAGCTGCTGGATAGGCTGTGTGATGGCTTTTGCAAGGAAAAAGGACAGAAATACGGCTATGACCAGTCCGAACATGACCGACTGGATGATAATTGAAAAAAGCTGCCACGACAGCTCGCGCATTTCGTCCTGCGTGTCTTTTATATATATTATTGCAGAGCGCCCGTCCGCCTTAATCGGCACCGCATAGTCGGTGAATTCCGCACCGACGATCTGCTCTTTGCCGTCGGCGCCGGTCATGGCGGCAAGTATGTTGCCGGTAATGGGCACGCCGCCGTCCGGCACTTCCTGTGAGCCGGCAAGGCAGACGCCGGTCTCGTCCAGGATATAGAAGTTGCGGTATTTGTCGATACCGAGGCGGGAGGCGTATGCCGAGAGTATCTTTTTCTGCGATTCGGCAAAATCGTCGCTGGCAAGCTCGGCCGTCAACTCCTCGCGAAGCTGGCTGCCGGGCGAAAGATACTCGTCAAGCTGCGCCACAAACTCCCTGTTATAAAATATAAAGACGCTGTTTAACAGAACCGTACCGACCACAGCCATGACGGTTATCATGAATACCACAAATATTAAAATTATCTTGAAATACAGGCTGCGGTACATAACATTAACCCGAAAATCACCGTAGTGTTTTGTTTGTCTTTAAATTCCCATAGCCGGGCTTGCGCCCGGCTGAAATTTGCATGATTTGCGTCCGATGTCGGCACGGCTATTTTGACAGCAGCTTTTCAATGCGGCGCGACGCCTCGGCCGTGTCCTCGCGCGAGCCGAAAGCGGTGAGTCTGAAGTAGCCCTCTCCCTCGCTGCCGAAGCCCGCGCCGGGCGTGCCGACTACATTTGCCTTTTGCAGCAGAAGGTCGAAAAACTCCCACGAGCCCATGCCGTCGGGGCAACGCATCCATATATACGGCGAGTGCGCCCCGCCGGTGTAGTAGATACCAAGCCTGTCGAGCGTGCCGGCGATTATGGCGGCGTTTTCGCGGTAGTAGGCGATGTTCTTTCTGCACTGCTCGAGCCCCTCGGGCGTGAAAACAGCCGCTGCCGCGCGCTGGACGATATATGAAACGCCGTTGAACTTTGTCGACTGGCGTCGCATCCAGAGTTTGTTGAGTTTTGCGCCGTCGCGCTCAAGCTCCTCCGGTATAATCGTGTAGCCGCAGCGCGTACCGGTGAAGCCCGCGGTTTTGGACAGCGAGCCAAGCTCTATTGCGCACTCGCGCGCGCCTTCTATCTCAAAAATGCTGCGCGGCAAATGCGGGTCCGAAATAAATGCCTCGTAAGCGGCGTCGAAGATTATCACCGCGCCTATTCGGTTTGCATAATCGACCCACTCCCGAAGTCCCTCGCGCGTCATGGTTGCGCCGGTGGGGTTGTTCGGCGAGCAGAGGTAAATGATGTCGGGGTCGCCTCCGTCGATGTCGCCCGGAGTGGGCAGGAAATTGTTGTCCTTGTTGCCTCGCGCGTATATTATGCGCCTGCCGCCCATGATATTGGCGTCGACATAGACGGGATAAACGGGGTCGGGCACAAGCACGGTGTTGTCGGCTGAGAAGAGGTCGGGCAGGTCGCCCGCGTCGCTTTTTGCGCCGTCGGAAACGAATATATCGCCGTAGTTCAGCTTCACGCCGAAGGAGGCATAGTAGCCGCGGATTGCCTCTATAAGGAAGTCCCAGCCCTCATAAGGCGGGTAACCGCGGAAGGTTTCGGCGCGCCCCATCTCGTCGGCGGCGAGTTTCGCGGCCTCGACGACAGCCGGCGCAAGCGGCAATGTGACGTCGCCTATGCCGAGCCGAATGACATCGGCCTCGGGATGCTCCTCCTTATATTTTTTCACGCGGTTTGAGATTTCCGCGAAAAGGTAGCTTGGTGTCATTTTAGCGAAATTCTCGTTAATCTTCATAGTCTGACTGTTCCCTTTTCCGGTTATTTGATGTTATTTATGTAAAATGCGGGCAGCCGGCTGGACCGGCCGCGCCGCGCAGAGTTTTTACAGGCCCTGCTGCTCGTAGCGCTTGTAGAGCTTGTTGTTGAATTCGACGTTCGGCGGATAGTTTACGCTTTTCAGTATGGAGGGCGTCTTGCCGCGCGCGATGAGCAGCTCTGTCGCGCGGACTATTGCCGACCACATTATGCATGCCGCCGAAATGCCGGATGCGGGCGCGAGCTTGGCTTCAAGCCCCTCGACCTCCAGCATCCCGTCCCCGAACGGAGCACAGTTGTCAAGGTTGACGTCGCCCAGCTCGAACAGCCGCTTGCCGCACGAGTGCTGCGACTCAAGCTGTGACGAGTATTCGTGCGAGGAGACGGTTATGACTTTGCAGCCGAATTTTTTGGCCTCGACCGCAAGGTCGACAACGTTTGTCGATTTGCCGGAGACCGAGCCGATTATAAACACGTCGCCGGGCAGCACCGACGAGCAGCGCAGCGCCCAGCCGGCGAGACCCTCCTGTGAGGTATTGATGCCGCTTCTGTCGCGCGGGCGGGCATGGCTTTCAACAGACAGGCCGTAGTTGAATTTGCGGATGAACACCGGACCGCCGGCGCGGTTTAAAAGTTCCGAGTTTATAATGTGGCCGGTGTCGTAAACGTATACGCAGCCGCCGGCCGCGACGGTGTCGGCGATGAGATTTGCCGCGGATTCAATGTTGTCGGCTTGGGTTTCGCGGATTTTTTTCAGCAGTGCGTCGATTGCACCGTAGTAGGATTGAAGGAGATTTGACATGGTGAGGGCTCCTTTTTTGTTTCATTTAAAAATTTATGGTCAATCACTTTTATAATTGGTGTAAACGCAGCTATAATTTCCCGGAGTAAAACACACTCGAAAAAAGTTTTGCAGGTTTGGGATGGTGATTGTAGCTAATAAGGAGTTGGCAACTATAATATTATATTAATATATTAAAGATACAGTATCTTATCCTTCCATATATCCATTACCCGCGCGTTATACTCGTCCCCGCCATCGACGTTTGCTGACATAAACACCGGCGGCTCGATGCCGCGCGCGATAAACTCGGCAGCAGCCTCCGCGCAAATCGCGTTTATAATCGCCGCACCGGTCACGGTCGAGGTGGGCGAGACGCGACCTGCAAAGCCCTCTATCTCAAGCTCGGCGTCGCCTATGCACCCGTGATTGTCGATAACGAGGTCGCAGACCTCAAACAGGCGCTTGCCCGACGGGTGGCGTGAAGTCTCTGCAGACGAGTAGGTCAGGCTGGTTATCGCCACCGTATACACGCCCGCCTCGCGCGCGTCGAGCGCAAGCTGTACTGGTACGCCGTTTCTGCCCGACACCGACGAAACTATCAGCAAATCACCGCTTTTCATGCCCGAGTGTTTGAAAACTATCGAGCCGTAGCGCTCGTCGCGCTCGAGCGCCGAGGTCGCGGTGATGGGCCGCACGTCGCAAGTCAGCCCCGGCGGCAAAATCGGGTTCATAATCGCAAGCCCGCCGGTGCGGTAAAAGGCCTCCTGCGCAAGTATCCCCGCATGCGTGCAGCCGAACACAAAACAGCGGCCGCCGCTAAGGGTCGTGTCGACAACGAGCTTTGCAACCTGCGCGATTTTTTCGCTTTCGGCGTCGCGCAGCTCGCCGAGCAGCTCGATAAGCCTGTTTATATAGCGCTTTGCAGTATCCATGAAGCTCCCCCACTGGACATTTTTCGGAAAATCGCATAAATGTTTGAATTAATTATACGTTAACGCCGGTAGCCTGTCAAGCCAAACAACATTTTTATTACTTTTGATTGTATCCGTCATTGCGCACGCCTCCGGGCTGTGCTATAATTGCTTTGGAAAACAATTATATTAATTGATGAAAGGTCGGTAGCGCAAGATGAAATACCAGATTCTCGGCGATAACCTTCCGGTCGTCGTATGCGAGCTTGAGGCCGGCGAGTCGCTTATTTCCGAGCGCGGTTCGATGAGCTGGATGACGCCCAATATGGTGATGGAGACCACCTCCGGCGGGCTGGGCAAGGCGCTCGGCAGAATGTTTTCGGGCGAGGCGCTCTTTTTAAACCACTATACGGCACAGGGCGGCCCGGGCATGATAGCTTTTGCCTCGAGCTTCCCCGGCTCGATACGCGCGCTCGAAATCGGACCCGGACGCGAGATAATAGCCCAAAAATCAGCGTTTCTCGCCGCCGAGCCGGGCGTTACTTTTTCGGTGTACCTGCAGCGCAAGGTTGCCGCCGGCTTTTTCGGCGGCGAAGGGTTTATAATGCAAAAACTCTCCGGCCAGGGTATCGCTTTCATCGAGATAGACGGCTCGGCAATCGAGTATGAGCTGGCGGCCGGCGAGTCGCTGATTGTCGACACCGGCTATCTTGCCGCGATGGATGCCACCTGTCAGATGGACATTCAGGCCATAAGCGGGATAACGAACGCGCTGTTCGGCGGCGAGGGCCTGTTCAACACGCGCATTACCGGCCCGGGGCGTGTGATTTTGCAAACCATGCCCATCCCGAGCGTCGCGGGCATAATAGCGCGCCACATGGGCAAATCCTAACAGCCCGGCAAAACACCCCTTTTGGCAGTCGGAAAAATTACTGCATAAAATCGCCCCGGCAAGACCGCCGGGGTTGACTTTTGTCGGCGCGAAAGGTATAATGTTTTTAAGTTTTATAAAATTTGCGCCTGCAAGCGGGCCTGAAGCGGAGTTTGCCGGCAAACTCCGCGGCCGCACACATACATACGGTTTGACATAAGTGTGAAAAACAGTCCCTGTCGTGGGACAGACCCGTTTTAGATAAAGATAATACTCCGAAATTGACGGGCGGCAGCATGTCGCCCGCTGGGTGGGCGTCGGGAGAACCTGTCTCCCGACGCTTTTTCAGCCAGACTAAATCTGCCTGTTTTTCGGAAAGACACGCTTTCGCAATTTTCGGAACGACGGCGCTTTATATTTTATACGATTTTTCGGGCAATGCCTGATTGATATAGCCGGTTTTCGTGACCGGCGGCTTTACAAAAATTTTTCGGAAAGGTGTCCACGCTATTTATGGCGGGCCGGGTGCTGTTATGGCAACAAAAAGATACGAGTTTCCGCGAGTGCCGGCGGCAGAGGTCGGCATAGCGCCGCACGCCGTTCTGGATTTGCTGCGCGACTGGCAGGAAAAAGGGCTTGAGCTTCACTCTTTTATGCTTCTTCGCCAAGGAAAAGTTGCCGCAGAGGGATACTGGCATCCCTATCGCGCCGGCGACGTGCACATGCTCAACTCGTTGAGCAAGAGTTTCACCTCGACGGCGATCCTTTTCGCCATCCAGGAGGGTATACTGTCGCCCGACGACGCAGTCGTTTCGTTTTTCCCCGAGCGTGCCGCAAATCTCAAAATATCGGAGAAGATGCGCCGGCTGACGCTGCGGCATCTTCTATCGATGTGCACCGGTCACGAGCCGTCGGCCGATTTTATTTTTGCGGAACATGACTGCGTCTCGGCTTTCCTTGAAAGCGAGATTCAGGGCGAGCCTGGCGGCCGGTTTTCGTACAATACCGGCGCGACATTTATGCTGTCGGCAGCGCTTCAGGCGAAAACGGGGCAGAACCTTGTCGATTTTCTGCGCCCGCGACTTTTCGAGCCGCTTGGCATGAGCGAGGATATTTGGTCGGATATGACGCCGGACGGGATTTGCTACGGCGGATTTGGGCTCAACGTCACCACCGACGACATCGCGCGGCTCGGGATGCTGTATCTGAACCGCGGTGAATTTGCCGGCAAGCGCATACTTGCGCCCGAGCTTATTGACGAGGCAACACGCCGCCATATTTCAAATCGCGCCGACGCCGAATATCCCACTCTCGACCACCCTGTGCTCGCCGATGACAGTGTGGACATCGACCCAACGAGCGACTGGGGCATGGGCTATGGCTGGCAGTTTTGGCGCTGCATACCTGAGGGCATCTATCGCGGCGACGGCGCTTTCGGCCAGTTTTGCATTGTTATGCCGCGTCAGGACGCGGTGCTCGCGATAACCGCCGGCACCGATGACATGCAGGGCATTTTGCACTCGGTGTGGGACAGGCTGTTGCCCGGTATAGGCGGCACCCCATCGGACGAGGGACAAGCCGAACTTGATGTCGTGCTCTCCGGGCTGTCGCTGCCGCCGGCGGAGGGCTCGTGCCGGCTGCCCGCAGCTGCCGATATAGACGGCGCGCAGTATAATTTCGAGTTTCGCGGCACACCCTTTACCGCAAGATTCAAATTTGACGGGGATGTGCTTTGCATTGCCACCGAGGTTGCCGGCAGGACATACGAGGTTATGGCCGGCTATGGCAGGCACATACATAACAATCTTGGCTTTACACTCGATGAGAGAACATACAAACCGCCGTTTAGGTTTATGATCGCGCCGGATTTTGCCGCCTCGTGGGCATGGAACAAAACCGGTGCGCTGGTCGTCAAATTTATATTGACCAAATACGCGTACACCGAAACGGCAGTGATTAAATTCGACGGAAACAAAGCATCGGCAAGCTTCAAAATGAACCTTGCAGTCGAGCCGCCGATGCCGATTGAGGGTACACGCGCATGAGCAAAAAGATTAAACTGCTGTTTTTGGGCATCACCATGAACTGCGCGGGGACTGAAAAGGCGTTTTTAAGCCTGGTGCGCAACCTTGACTACAGCCGATTTGACGTTACGCTGCTGCTCGCCGAGGCGGGCGGGCCGCTTTATGACCAGATTCCGAAAGAGATAAAGGTCATTGAGATGCCCGAATACGGCGAGATGTTCACGCTGACCGGCGCGACGGCAAAGCGCGCTATCTGGAATTGCTATGTCAGGCGCAACCCGTTTGTACTTTTTGAGATTTTCCCCTATGCGGTGAAAAGTTTGCTGTCAAAAAAGAAACGGTCATTTACAGCCATGCGACTGTGGGTTCGCCTGATGAAAAAAATGCCGCCGGTGCCGGGCGAGTACGACGTTGCCGCGGCGTTTTGGGGCGACAAAACGATGTTTTATATGGTTGACAAGGTGCGGGCGCGCAAAAAAATAACGTGGCTGCACTTTGACTATTCGAACCCGCCGCGCGACGACAAACTCTATCTTCCCTATTTTGAGAAGTGCGACAAAATTATAAACGTTTCAAAAGCGGTCGACGATGCACTCAAAGCCCGGCTGCCGCAAATCTCGAGCCGCTGCGAGGTGCTCGAAAACATCATTGACCCGAATCTGATTTGGGAACTTGCGCTGCGCGGAGAGTCGTTCCCCGACACTTGGTTCAAAGGCAAGCGCATATTGACAATTGCGCGGATTTGCGAGCAGAAGGGCGTCGATTTCATCCCGCCCGTGCTTAAGCGGCTGACCGCCGACGGGCTGCCGCTGCGCTGGTATATCGTGGGCGGCGGCGACGAGGATGAGATAAACCGCCTCAAGGTACAGGCGGTGACACATGAGGTTGCCGACAAGCTGTTTTTGCTTGGCACCAAAACCAACCCGTATCCGTATCTGCGCGACTGCGACATTTTCGTGCTTCCTTCGCGTTATGAAGGCAAGCCAATCACCGTCGAGGAAGCAAAAATCATGTATAAGCCCATACTCGTGTCGCGCTATCTTTCGGCCGAAGAACAGCTTGACGGAGGTCGCCTCGGCCACATAACCGACATCGGCGAAGAGGGCCTTTTCCGCGGTCTGAAAAAACTGCTTGGCGACCCGGAGCTGTGCGATATTTACGCCGAGCGTCTGTCGAAGCTGCCGCGCGGTGTCAATATGAACTCGGTCAAGCGATTTGAAGAAATCTGCGCGGAGTGACTTATAAGCGGAGGGATTTGATGCAGGGACAAACCGAGCAGAAGCTTAAAGATAAAAAGAAAAAGATACTTATTGTCGAGGATGAGCGCAACATAGCGCAACTGCTCGCCTATAACATGATGCAGGCTGGATACGATTACGACATAGCAGCCGACGGAGTCGAGGGTCTGCGCCTTGCGCTGACCGGCGAGTATGATCTTATCTTGCTGGACCTCATGCTGCCCAAAATGGACGGTTTCGAGGTCTGCCGTCGCGCTCGCGAGAAGATAAACACCCCCATCATTATAGTGACGGCGCGCGAGGAAGAAGTTGAAAAGGTCATGGGTCTCGAAATCGGTGCCGACGACTATGTCACAAAGCCGTTTAAGCTCAAGGAGCTTATGGCACGCATCAAGGCGAATATCCGCCGCGCATCGAATGAGTTTGTGCAAAAACCCGACCCCGAGGAAAACATAATAAAACTGCGCGGGCTTGTTATCGACTTGAGCAGATACCATGTTACAAACAACGGCGTCGAGGTGTCGCTGACCAAAAAAGACTATGACCTGCTCGTTCACATGGCGAAACATCCCGGCCGCGTGTTCACACGGGAGGAGCTGCTCGAGCAGGTGTGGGGTTACGAGGGCTATTACGGCGACATCCGCACGGTTGACGTTGCAATACGCCGTCTGCGCGAAAAGCTTGAGGTTGACCCGACCAAGCCCGAGTATCTTTTCACCAAGCGCGGCGTGGGGTATTATGTAAATTAACATAGCATACTTCATGAACATACAGCATAAAACATCCATCCAAACCGGGCGAAACAGCGCCCCCGGTTTGGATTTTTTGTTTTGCACAGCCGCGTGGGCAGAACATCTGCTGTATTTTTCGGCAAAGCATTATATCGGCGATTATATTGCCAAGCGCCCGCTTAATGCGGTATTAAGGCGGAGTGTGCGGTGCGGGGGAAGGCTTTTGCGTGCCGCTCTTTGCTTGCACCAAAAGGCAGGAGTGTGGGGGAGCTTTTTCTAAAAAGCTCCCCCATTTTCATACGATTTTACTCGAGACCACGTTTCAGGCTTATATAGTCGCGCGCGATTTTCAGGTCTTCCACCGCCTCGTCGGCAGTGCAGGGCGCCGGCCGCTCGCCTTTGACCGCGGCAATGAAATTGACAGCCTGATTTTTCATCGCATGCACTTTCGGCATAACAGGCCGTGTAATCGTTGGCGGTTCTTTGCCATTGTCCCGCATCACCGTCACAACACCTGCCTCTTGCGACGCAAGCGGTGCCGGCAGGTCAACCTTTATGTATCCGCGCTCGAACGCGACGAGATAGCTTTCCTGCCAATCGAGGGTCGTGTTGTACGGTGCCATCTCAAGCGTTCCACACACGCCGCTTTCGCTTTCCGCCACCAAGAGCACGCCGCTTTTGTCCGCATAGGTCACTTTATACGGTTCGCCGAAGAAAAAACGCATCGCGTTAACCTGATGTATATAGTAGTTGACAAACGCATTATATTCCTGTCCGGTCTCTTCATCAAAATAGTCCGGCATACCTTCATGCTGCAGCGGCGGATATGGGTCGTCCGAGCCTAAAACGGCACTGCCTCCGCCGCCGACCCAGTCGCCCGGCGGCATAGTGATCCTTACAAATCTCATCCGGCCATATTCGCCCGAGGCTTTCCACTCGTCGACCAGCTTTTTCGCATACTCCATCGCCGGGTCGGAGCGCTTGTGATAGCCCACCATATAAAGCACGCCGTTTTCTTTTGCGAGCGCCGCGAGCCGCTTGCCCGACTCGACCGACACCGCGATGGGCTTTTCGGTAAACAGCGGTTTTTTCGCGCGCAGTATGTCGGGTACGATGTTGATATGGTTGCTATAAGGCTGCGACGCTACAACAGCGTCAAGTTCGCACTCGGCAAGCAGCTCGGTGTGATCGCCGTAAATCTGGGGTATGCCGTATCTTTTTGCCACAGCTTCCGCCAGCTTTTTCCTCGGCTCGGCAACGGCGACCACCTCGCACAGCTCCCCGAGCGTTGCGTAGTTTGACAGATGCGCGGCCTGACCCATGAATCCCACGCCGACAAATCCAACTCTTATCTTCCCTGACATTTGTTTTACCTCCTTACTCCTTTTCGCCCTCGAACAGGAAAAGCCCCTCTTTACCCGGAGCCACAATGTCAAGCACGCCGTCGCCGTTTATGTCTCCCACCCAGAAATAAATGCCGACGCCCGACGCCTCTCCGACCGGGCCGTAATCTATTACATGCTTCTCGAATGCTCCGCCGTTTATCTTGAAATAGTAAATTCCGGGGTTGTCGTTGTCGCCCGGGTCGCTCCCGCAGTGTGCTCTGTAGCGTTTACCGGTCAAAAGCTCGATCTCGCCGTCGCCGTCAATGTCGACGAGCACCATGTCGTGATACTGCGCGACCGTGGTGTCGATCTCATGCCTTATAAAGCTACGCTTGCCGTCGGCGTCCACAACATGCTCGAACCACGCAAGACCGTAGCCGTGTGCGTTTCCGACGATAAGGTCGACCAGACCGTTGCCGTTGACGTCATGCGCCAATATAGGCACGCTGGCACTCCAGCCGATGTCGTAATCGGGATGGAACACCCACGGGCCTTCAAACAGGTTTTCAGGCTGTTCGAGCCAGCCGCCGGAAAGCAGTATGTCCACCCTGCCGTCTCCGTTTATGTCGCCAAATCCCATGCCGTGACCGCTCGGCTGCTCGCCAATAACGTATTTTTCAAATTTGCCTGTGCCCCTGCCGTTTTCGTCGGTGACGAGCTTAAAGAAACACTGGGGCTGGCCCGGCGTGTTTGGGAATATTTCAGGCACGCCGCAACCATCGATGTCAAAATATCTGATTGTCTCGATGTTACCGCACCACGCGATGTCGTGCACTTTCCACTCACCGTAGTCTCCCGGGTTTTCGCGCCAGCGCAAAGTCTCGCCCCACCATCCGCCGGTTATGATATCTATGTAACCGTCGCCGTTGACGTCCATTCCGAAGTTGGAGAAGTCGTCGTAGTACTCGCCCTCGGGCTGCACGTCGCAAATCTTATGTTTTTTCGTGAAATCGGGACCCTCGTACCAGTACTCGCCGCAGACAATGTCGAGATGCCCGTCGCGGTTCACGTCAAAAACCCATGCCGCCTCGTAGCCGACATCATCGATTTTTCTCTTCTTGAATTTTATCGCCAATTTTTGCACCCCCTGTAATTTTTGCAGCCGCCGCTCAGTCCGCATGCGACACAAAGCGACGGTGTTTTTTGTTTTCGAGGTCGGACAACAGCCGGACCTTGATTTTGCAGTTATTTAAATTATAATATGGAGGGGCACGCAATTAAATGGACTTCTGTGATATAATGATGGACAAAACCGACATTTGGCGGAGGTGGGGCTTGTGAGAGGTCTTATTTCAATCGGCATTTTGCCCCGACCCGTATATGTTTTCGGCACTCACGCCCACGACAGTTGGGAGGTTGTGTACTATACTCACGGCAGCGGCACGCTGACGGTCGGCAGCGAGAAAATACCCTTTCGCCCGGGCACAATCGTTTGCCAGCCGCCCGGTGTCCCGCACAGCGAGCGGTCGGCCAAGGGATACTGCAACGTGCATTTCTGTCTGAAGGTGATGGGCGGCCCGGTAAATGAAGGCGCCCCATCGGTTTTTTCGGATAACGAGAGCAGCGACTTTTACAAGGTGCTGATGCTGCTTTACAAAGAGTTCCACATGGCACCCGGCAACCGGAGCAGGCTTGTCGACAGCCTGCTGGACGTTTTGCACGAGTATATTCTGTCCTGGAGCAGCGGCAAAAGGAAGAATCCGTATGTCGAGCAATTTGAGGACGCTGTGATTTCTAACCTTGCCAACAATAATTTCAGGCTCGACGACGCGCTGGCGGCTATCCCCTTGTCCCGCGACCATTTCAGGCGGCTTTTCAAGGCCGAGACCGGCCGCACGCCGCTGGAGTATCTGACCGAGAAACGGATAAGCCATGCCATGCAGCTGATGGAATCGGGGCTGGCAAGCTCGATTACTATAAAGGAGATTGCCACGCTCGCAGGGTTTGACGACCCGTACTATTTTTCGCGCGTGTTCCGCAAAGTGACCGGCAAAAGTCCGAGCGCGTGGATGAGGGCGAAAAAGTTGGGACTTGATTAGAAGGCGTTTATTAAAAACTTTAATTTTTATTTAAATTACTCGGCAACGGTTGACCTTCACTTGCGGTTTGTTTATAATGTATGTGCAAATGCAGATATTTTGCAATAATTGTCTTTGTGAGGTGGTTTACCATGAGCAAAAAAGGTTTAATCGCACTTATATGCTTGGCGGTTGTAATGTTTTCGATTGTGTCCTGTTCAAACGAGGCCAAAACTGACGAGACCGGCACCGACGCCGTGACCACTGTCGCTACGGACACGACCGCCGAAGCTACCGCAAAAGCCGAAGATACCACAGAAGCCGAGACCGAAGCGCCGAAGCCCAAAATTAAGTTTCAATATATCGACTTTTACGAGGAGAAGGACGACGGCGGCCATGACCCTCGCAGCATTTCCGACACTCCCGGCTCCTCTGTCGGAGCCAAGTTCACCGCCGAAGGAAACTGGATTGACATTTCAATGAACTGCCCAAGCTGGAGTGACAACATCGGAACCATGACATTTGCCGTCTATAACTGGGACACCGACTTTGAGACCACCGTCGCCGCCGAACCTGTCTACACCACCGAGTTTGTTGACTACATAGACAACGACACTCTGATTGTCGAGTTTGAAGGCGACGGTCTGCCTCCCGGAACCTACCTGTGGCTGCTCAAAGACGGCAAGGACGGGGTCGGTATCTGGAGCAAAAACAAGCCCGATGACCCCAATATTGAGGTATATTACAATGGACAGGTCGCGGATTTCGGTCCGGAAGCAATCGCGACCGTAAGACTGCCGAACGAATAACATCTAAAAAACACCCGTTTGACGAGTTTGCGCTCATCAAGCGGGTATTTTTCCGTGCAAAAAGCGGATTTGGCACAAATTGCGCGGCAACCGGGTGATGCGAGGTTCTTAAACCTGGTGCATTGTCCTTGCTATTATTTCCGCCTGCATACTTGGCGAGAGCTTGACAAAATAATCGCTGTAGCCGCCGATTCTGACCAAAAGGTCGCGGTACTGTTCGGGGTTTTTCTGTGCCGCCAGCAGCGTGTCGGCATCCACGACGTTTATCTGCATTTCGAAGCCGCCTCTCTGCAGATAGGTTTTGATAAGCCCCACCATCTTTTCGGCGGACTGCTCGCTCATTATTTTCTTTGAAAACTTCATGTTGACGGCAACGCCGCCGATAAGCTCTTTGTGAGACCATTTTGTGCTGGACAGGATGGAGCAGGTCGGACCTCGCTGTTCCCTGCCCTGGGCCGGACCCGCCCCGTCTCCGAGAGGAAAGCCCGCTAAGCGCCCGTCCGGCGTCGCGTCTGTACCGCTTCCGAAATGCTCGTGCATTATCCAGCAGAAAAGGCTGGGGATAAGCCTTGCGCCCGGCAGTACCGGCCTGTATTTGCGGCATTCCTGTACTACATGTTCGGTTATTACGGTGAAAAGACTGTCGACGGCGTCCATATCATTTCCGTATTTGGGCAGGCTTTGCATCTGCTGACGCTCTGCCTCGTATCCCTCAAAGTTGCTGTCAAGGATTTCTTTCAGCTTTTTGAATGTCAACTGTTTTCTTTCGAAAATTAAAGTTTTTATCACATAAAGCGAGTCGACAAGATTCGGCATGCCGACAAAGCTCGGCATTATCCAGTTATACCTTGCGCCGCCCCGCTCAATATCCACGCCGCGCGCTATGCAGTCCCTGACGAAACATGAGAGCAGCGGATTGCAGGAGTGCCGGCTGCGCGCTGCCCTTATCCGGTTCTGCGCCTCGAAGTTGTTTTTGATGGATTGGTTCAGCTTTTCTTTATATGTATCGAGCAGCTCGTCAAATGTCTCGTATTCCCTGTCGAGAATATCGAGCAGTAGCTGCGGCAGGTTTGTGTAGGGACTTGCCACCCATACATTGGAGGCTCCGACGGGCGTGATTTCCACGCATGTGCTGTGTATATACTCGTGTGACTCTTTTTCTGTAACACCGTACTCGCGCAGCCCCTGTGTAATAACGTCGTCGTTAAACAAGGCTGGGTGCGAGCGGCCGCGCGATAAGATTTTGCATGCCAGCTCCAGGTATTCATCGGGCGTGTCGGACGATACGCACAGTCCGACCGCCGGATACACGAGCCGTATATCGTCGACAACCTGCATGCAAATTTTGGTAAGCTCGTTTGCCACTATATTACCGCATCTGTCCCTCCCGCCGACCATATAGCCGGAGGACAGTCCGCGCGGCACGCGATGGTTTATCTGTATACCGAGACAGTCCATCAAAAGCTGTGCTTGCTCGGGTGTCAGCTTTCCGTTTTCTATGTCATTTTTATAGTACGGATACAGATAGCGGTCGGGACGGCCAAGCTGGAACTGCTGGGCCGCAAAATAGCGAAAAGGCGCAAAAGTCAGGCAAAACGTTATAAAGTGAACGCTCTGCACCGCCTCATAAAAGCTGCGGGCGGGGTTGGCCGGCACGTTTGTGCAGATTTCCGATATTTGCAAAAGCTCATGTTTGCGCTCGCGGTCGGCACAGGATTCCGCGAGCATTTTTGCGTGTTCCGAGTACTTTTGGGCAAATGCTTTCACCGCGTCCAGGCAAATCAAACACGCGTCATAAAATATGGTCTGCTCATGTGTGGCGGTCTTTTTATGCTCCTTAATTTCCGCGATTATCCCGTTTATGCCGAGCGACAGGACTTTTTCATAATCAATTGCCATGTGCGAGTCCTGACCCGCGTGTGCGACCGCTTTCCTTGCGACGGTTTCTTCCAGATGCCGCCATTCTTCATGCTCGGACTCGGTCAATACGTCACTCGATTTTCCGACAATCAGTTCATCGTCGTCAATTATAGGGTCAACTTTCGACATTGAATAGGCAAATGCATCGGCATATCGAAGCTGCATATCGCCCAGATTTTCGTTTTGGGCATATCTTCTGAAAAAATCGAGATACATTCTGCTAAACGATATTACCGGGTCAACAGCACGCCGCCTCAATTTTTCGATTCTGTCCATGTATTTCTGGCATGTCATGTTCTCGTCTCCGATCAGGCAAAATTTGCACATGCTTACCTATAATTATATAGCATCACCACAAAAATACAATACGTCGGCACCGAAATATGATTCCCTCTGGCAAATAAACGCAATCATGCGGGCAAATAATCCAAGCCGGGCAAATGCAATTCGGTAGAGCGGGAGCGGCACATGCGGGATGGGGACCTTTCAAAAAAGCAGAAACTTTGCGGATTTTTTCCATATTAATGTTGCCTTTCGATTCAAATGAAGATATAATACTTGTGGCTTGGAACCGATGATTGGGGGGTTAAATTAAAATGACATTATATCCTGATGTTGAGCATGGCATTGTCAGCAGGCTGCAGGGCACTTTTTTCGGCTATCAGGGCTGGCCGACGGTTTGCCGCGACGAGCGGGGCACCTTATATGTTGGATGCTCGGGATTTCGCTTTCAGCATGTCTGCCCGTTTGGGAAAACCGTGATGTATGTCAGTTTTGACGAGGGCAGGACATGGACTCCGCCTGTCGTTGTAAACGACACATACCTTGATGACCGGGACGCGGGCATTGTGTCGCTCGGCGACGGCAAGCTGCTGCTCACTTGGTTTTGCCATCCCGCAAAGGTGTATTTGGAAAACTACTATAGCTCCATAAAATCCTCCGCATCAAGGCGGGAGGCTCTGGTGACATTAGGCATAATGGCCGCTTATGACACTTTAAGCGAAGAAGACAAACAAGGAGGCTCGTATGTACGGCTGTCAAAAGACGGCGGAATCACATGGGGAGAACCGATAAAAGTGCCGGTAACGGCGCCGCATGGTCCAAATGTGCTGCCCGATGGCAGACTTTTATATCTCGGCAAGGAGTGGTTCTCAAGTACGGAGGACAGGCACGCTATTTTGGCTTACGAGAGCACCGACGACGGGCAGACGTGGCAGCGGCTGGCAAAAATAAAGCTGCCCGAAAATACAACGCCGGACAATTTTCACGAGCCGCATGTCATAAGTTTGCCGGACGGTACACTGCTCGGCGCGATTCGAGCACAGGGCAGCAATGTCGATTTCGGTTTTACAATTTACACATGCCGCTCAACCGACGGCGGGAAAACATGGAGCATCCCAAAACCGACCGGTATATGCGGTTCGCCGCCCCATTTGATGCTCCACTCGTCGGGCGCGCTGGTTTGCACATTCGGCAGGCGTACAAAGCCGTTTGGCGAACGCGCAGCCGTCAGCTATGACTATGGAGAAACATGGCAGGACGAATATGTGCTGTTCGACGACGCACCGGACACCGATTTGGGCTATCCTTCAACAGTTGAGCTTTCCGACGGCTCGCTTTTAACTGTGTACTATCAGAAATATGCCGGAGACGAAAAATGCTCGATTCTGCAAACGCGGTGGCGGCTGAAAAACTGAATCTGTTAGGACTGCTACATACAAAGACAGATATTTAAACCGGCGAAAGTGCCTGCAGTTTGAAGATGCAGGCACTTTTTATTTTGCATGATAAAAAAACGCCCGCTCCGAAACCGGAGCAGGCGCAGAATGGTCGAAATATTTGGCACTTTTATTGCGGTTGTGTTCAATAGTGAAGATAACTCGAACGGGCAACGATCCACTTCAAACACCCGCCCGTCCGGCCACTTTAAGGTGAGCGGCGTTACTTTGCCGGCAGGGTCATGTCGCGAGATTACCTCAACATTGACGTGCTGAAATATCAAGTGAAACATGGAGTATGAGAGGCGGCAATTTATACCGTTTGTAAAAAAAGAAAAATGCAAGGTTTAGACCTTGCCTTAACCGAAATCAGCAGTTTTTGGATTTCACTGGTGGAGGCGAGGGGAATCGAACCCCTGTCCGAAAACTCATCCGAATTGCTTTCTACGGGTGTAGTCCGTTCAATTTTCTCCCCCGTGCCAGGTGAACGGACAAACCCGGTACAGGGCAGCGTTTTTTTCCGTGACCGTTATAAACGCTAACTGGCGGTTCACGTTCGCCACTACATCACGCCCTGCGCCGAGCCGTGGCCCTCTCGGCGTGGACGGTAGCGGAACTTAAGCCGCTACGAGTTCAGTGTTATAGTTGTCGTTTATTTTTTTCGAAGCAGTTTATAGAGTTACTTCAGCTCTACCCGCTTACAAATCTTCAGAATCCCCGTCGAAACCATTACGCCCCCATGTTTTTATTGCAGTATTATTATATCACAGGTGTGCGGTGTTGTCAATTATAACATTGCGGCAAATGAATATCGCCGGCTGTGACCGGAAGGCAGCCGAGCGCGGCACCCGTGAAGCTGCCGTGGCTGTCCGAGCCGCAGGTTACATACAGCCCAAGCTCGTCGCACAGTGCAAGGTACCTCGCGACAGTCGCCTCGTCGTGCCGCGGATAGTAGCACTCGATGCCGTCTATCCCCTGCTCCACAAGAGCGCGCAGCTTTGCCTCGAACACCGGCCCGTCAAGCGTGCCGAACGTGACGCCCGGATGCGCGAGTACAGCTATCCCGCCTGCGCGGTGGATTGCCCTGCATGTTTCGGCAACGGTCGGAAATCCCGCCGTGTCATATCCGACGCCGTACATAGGATATAGGCGCGCGCCGTCAAGCGGAGTGCTTGTTATGCCCTTTTCGACCAAATAATGCAGCGCCTTCCAGCCACCGAGTCTGTGGTCGTGCTCAAATGCGCCGTACTCGGCGACCGAAACACGCTCGCCGGCGCGCTCCATGACCTCGATGAGCCGATCGCTCATCTCATCGAGCCTGCGCCTGCCGTCGGCGACAAAAGCCGCAAACTCCGAATCGCCAAAACGATAGCCGTAGGCGAGCACATGCAAGCATGTGCCGCCTTCGCACGCGGTCAGCTCGACAGCCGGGATGCATTTAACCGGACTGGCTGCCGAGAGCCTCGCAAGCTCCTCCGAGCCGGTCAGAAGATCATGGTCGGCAATAGCGAGCAACGCGACTCCGCGCTCCTCCGCCAGCGCTAATATCTCCGCCGGCGTCTGCGTGCCGTCGGAATAAATCGAGTGAACGTGCAGGTCGACGCGCCCGCCAGCTATATTCGGCTCACCTACGGCCACTTTATACCTCCGATGCGGCTATGCTTGCCGCTTGATATAGCTTATGTACTGCTTCCAGTCCTCAAGCTTGAGCTTATGCTCGCCCGGACGCAGATGATAGCCTATCTCACCGCCGTGCAGCACGTCCCCGGCAACAGGCTCGCGGTCGAGCAGCTCGACGCCGGTGCCGCCATAAAGCTTCCACGCCGGCGAAGCCGCGACGCAGCATAGGTACGAGGCGCGTGGGTCAGCCCATAAATCCTCCTCAGCCGCGCCGACCAGCAACCTGCGCGGAGCCGAAAGCGCCATAAGGTAATGCTGGTCGAACGGCATATCTTCCTCTCTGCCCGCGTATTGCGCGTAGGCGTTGCAGAACCAGTACGGGAACCGCTGCGTGATGTCGGCGACTCGCTCGCCGCGCTTGCCGCGCGTTATCGCGTCGCCCGAGCAGCCGCTGTTATTAGAGATTACAAACGCAAACCGCCCGCTCATCGCGCCGGCGACGAGCGCGGTTTTGCCAAGCCTTGAGTGCCCTATTACGGCGATACGCCCCGGGTCGACAAACTGCTGGCCCGCCAGCCAGTCGGCGACAAGGCAGGCGGTCTGCGCCCACATCATTATTTTTCCGCAGCCAAACTCGGGACGGTCGGCGGGAGTTTTTATGCCCTCGCCGTACACTTTGCCCGAAAGCCCGTTTGACATGTCGCCGTCGTCGCTTGTGACGTTTTTGTATATAAACGTGCAAAGCGCAAAGCCGCTGTCGGTCACAAGCTTTATAAGCTCCTCGCCCGGAGGCTCGAAAGCTATGTAGACGAATGTCAGCTCTACGCTATCGCCGCCGGGCCACGCCATAGTCAGCTCGACCGGATGGGAGCCATGCTCCGCCCCGATCTCAAGCGTGACATTCGCCGTCTTGCTTCCGCAGGAGTTTATACGGCTCCCAAGAAGCCCGAGCTTCGCGGGGTAGCCGTACTCGCCGCGGCAAAGGATTTCAAAAAGCTCGGCGCGCCTGCCTTCCCATTCGGAGGGGGTTTTTGCCCCGCCAAGCAGATCGGGCAAGCCCGCAATCGCGGAATCGTACCACATTTTGCATACCTCCCGTAAAGGCTGACTGTCATTATATCATGACGGGATTTTTTGGTCAAGACGCAAATTTTTTCTCGGTCAATTGCGCAAACAACCCATGCGCAGCGATGTATTATACTTTGCGCTGTCCCGTTTGCGGCGGAGAGTGTGGACGGGCGTGCTTAATTTTGATTTACTCGGGCACGTCATGCCCGCTGTCCCGATTGTTGCGGGACGGGGAACGGGCTGCGCGGATGTAATTTACCGCACTGCCAGCTTCAACCGAGGTCGACGGACTCGCCGACAAACGTAACCGCCTCGGAAAGCGGCCTGCGGTCGCGCAGGCTCGGCTCGGATGCAGGCGTGCCAATAGTCAGTATAGCGGTCGGCGTGTGGCCGTCTGCTATGTCAAAGTGCTTTTTGCACTTTTCGATGTCCATCGGCCCAATCCAGCAGCCGCCGAGTCCGAGGTCGGCTGCGCGCAGCAGCATGTGGTTTATGGCGCCCGCGGCGTCGTGCTCGGCAAACGCCCTGCCCCGCTCGGCACCGAACCGCTCGCAAAGCCGCGCGACTATCTCCTCGCGGACGCAAACGACTATTATCAGCGGCACTTCGTTTGCCCACGGAATATACGCGACATTGCGGTGCGCGCTCCGTATTTTCTCGCGGTCGGTGACGGCGTAAAAATGCCACGACTGGTAGTTGCATGCGTTTGGCGCTCGGATGCCTGCCGCGAGAATCGCTTTGATCTGCTCCGGCGTGACAGGAGCTTCCTTATACGAGCGAACACAGGCGCGGTGTGCAAGAAGATCGGTGAATTCCATTGATATGCACCTCTCCATTTCAATAATATTTGCACTTTTTTCGCTGTCCAATCGCCGTCGGTGCTTTATTTACCTCATTCTTTAATATGTCTGTCCATAATTTATGAAAACTTGCGATTTTGCGCGGGGCGCTGTTTATATGCTGTTTTTGGCTCGGTTGATGCCAATAGTTATCTCTCGCTTTTGCCATACACAAGAAAATAGCATAGAGAAAAGGCATAAGTTATAATTTAGCGTGCAAACCAACAAGAAAAACCGGTACAAAAGCTTTTGGCGTCGGAGCTTTTAAAAAACTTCCTGTTAAAGTCTAATAATCGCCCCGCTCTATATCACGCTGGATTTGGCGTTCCGCCTCTGCCTCGCGCTTGTCATAGAGCCTCTTACCTTTACACAGCCCCAGTTCCACTTTAACGCGCGGGCCGGAAAAGTACAGCGACAGCGGCACGAGTGTATAGCCCTGTCTGGACGTTGCCTCCTGCAGTTTGCGAATCTCCCTTTTATGCATCAGCAGCTTTTTCTCGCGGAGCGGGTCGCGGTTGTATATGTTTCCCTGCTCGTAGGGGCTGATATGCATGCCGAGCGCGAAAATCTCGCCGCCCCGAATCACGCAGTAAGAGTCACGCAGGTTGACATTGCCCCTGCGGATGGACTTGACCTCCGTTCCGAACAGCTCTATGCCCGCTTCATAAGTTTCCTCAACAAAGTAATCGTGCCGGGCCTTGCGGTTTTGCACAATTACCCGCTTTTCTTTTCTGTTTTTAGCGTCGGCCATTTTCGGCTCCCTTCCGCTTATATGAAAAGTATTTGCGAGCCGGGGACATTGTCCCTTTGCCGGCCGCTTATCCCCGCTCGTCTATTGGTAAATATTTTCTGCTCATATCGCCCACGAACTTATACGACGGGCGGATTATCTTGCCGCCGCTCATAAGCTCCTCGAGCCGGTGGGCGCTCCATCCCGCGATACGCGCAATCGCGAATATCGGCGTATAAAGCTCGGTGGGCAGCCCCAGCATGCTGTAAACAAACCCGCTGTAAAAATCGATGTTTGCCGCAACGCCCTTGTATATCTTGCGTTTTTCGGCAATTATCTTCGGCGCAAGCTCCGCGACTTTCGAGTATAGCTTGTAATCGTCCATGAGGCCTTTTTCTTCGGCCAGCTGGCAGACAAACGACTTCAATATATCGGCACGCGGGTCGGACAGCGAGTACACTGCGTGGCCCATGCCGTATATAAGCCCCGAGCGGTCGAACGCCTGTTTGTTGAGAAGCCTGATAAGATAATCGGCTATCTTTTCGTCCGAGGTGTCGCCGTCAAGCTCGCGTTTCATGTCCTCGAACATGCGCACAACCTTGATGTTTGCGCCGCCGTGCTTCGGCCCCTTAAGCGATGCGAGCGAGGCGGCAAACGTCGAGTATGTATCCGTACCCGACGAAGTGACGACATGGGTCGTGAATGTTGAGTTGTTACCGCCGCCGTGCTCGGCATGCAGCACGAGCGCAAGGTCGAGTATCTTTGCCTCGAGCGGCGAATATTTGCTGTCAGGACGAAGCAGATGCAGGATATTCTCGGCAGTCGAAAGTTTCGGGTCGGGTGAGTGTATGAAAAGGCTTTGTCCGTCTATATAATGAGAGAATGCCTGATAGGCATACACGCTTATCAGCGGCATGGTGGATATAAGCTGTATGCACTGACGCAGCACGTTTGGCAGCGATATGTCGTCGGCGTTCTCATCATAAGCGTAAAGCGTGAGCACTCCACGCGCCAGCGTGTTCATCATGTCGCGGCTGGGCGCTTTGAGTATTATGTCGCGCACAAAATTGGTCGGCAGAGTGCGGTATCCCGAAATCAGCGCCGAAAAGTCGGCAAGCTCGTTTTTGGTCGGGAGCCGCGAGAACAGAAGCAGATATACAATCTCCTCAAACCCATAGCGGTTCTCGGAAATAAACCCGGCAACAAGGTCGCGGATGTCGTATCCGCGGTATATAAGCACACCGTCGCAGGGATGCTCCACTCCCTGCTCGTCTTTTTTGTACGCGATGATGTCCGATACCTCGGTCAGACCGGCAATAACGCCTTTTCCGCTCAAATCACGCAGTCCTCGTTTGACGTCATATTTGACGTATAGCTGGGGGTCAATTATGCTACTGCAAGCAAGCTTGCTTGCAAGTTCCATAATCTCCGGCGTTATATCGCAATATCTGTAGCCGGGCATTTATATAATCACCGCCTTGAAAATAGATTTAAAAATGCTTTAAAAATCTGATTATAGCACAAGATTATAACACAAATTTGTGAACAATGCTTTTCGGGGACTGTAATTTTTTAAGAAAATAGCTATAAAGCCCTTTAACCGAAGGAAAATTTTCTGTGCAATACTGCAAAATCCATCCAGGCTAAGCTTTTCGGTTCGGCGGTGCTGGTCGGCGCAGGGAGCCGAAGCTCCGGTTTGGCACGGTCGGATATTGCGATGCGACTCCGGTGGCCGCATTATGCAATTTTCGCGTCTCGACGGTGGCAAAAAGGCGGGCATACCGATGCAAGGTCACACAGACTCGCCGGAATATTCCCGCCTCTCAATATTACTCTAAACCCAGTCCGGTCTGCTCGCAGTATTCCTCAAGCGTCAGCCCCGACTCGTATATTTTAAATGCGTGGTAGCGACCGACATAGCGGTAGTGCCACGGCTCGTATATTATGCCTGTGATGTGTGTTTTGTCTTTTGGATAGCGCAATATAAAACCGAACTTCCACGCGTTTTCCTTCAGCCACTGAAACTCAAATGTGTTTTCGAACACCTCGTCAGCCGAGGACAGAGTGTGGATGTCGACCGCAAGTCCCGACTGGTGCTCGCTTTGGCCGGGGATTGCCACTATTGTGGCTGCTTTCTTTTTCGCCTCCTCCTCGCCAAGGTACGCATAGACGCTTACCCGGTAGTCATAGAGAAACTGCTGGTAATCGTACGAGCGATAGCAGCTGGTGACGGTAAGCCCGGTGGAGCAGCCGTTTGCATAGGCCTCGCTGAGCATGGCTTCAAGCGCTTTTGCCGCATACAGCCGCAGGTATGGTGACTGCACGCCGCTGCGCACAAAAGGCGCGCTGACCAGGTCATCGGGTTTGTAGTCTTTGTCAAGCTTATAAGTTTGGTTTATCAGCTTTATATATGCGTCGCGGTCGGAGGGGTTCATGTACTCCTCCAGCTCGGACAAATCGAGCTTAAACGTCACACCGCTGATAGCCGCCTGAACATACTCCTCTTCGTCCACCGCCCCCATCACGGGCGCCGGGACTGCCGGCGATGCCATGCGCGCCGCCTCGGTCAGCCCAAAGGGCTCGCCCCCGACATTGACGCGCAGCAGCATTGTTATGCCAAGCGCCGATACGCCGAGTAGCGCAAGATATATCACCAGAAGAAGTATGTATCTGGCGATATATACCGATACATGCGTGCGCCGTCGCGTGGTCTGCGCTCTGCGCAGCGCGGGCTTTTGCACCCGACGTCTCATATTTGCATTGTATTGGACGGGATGCCTTATCCCCGCTCGGTTTGATGCGTTATAGTAGCTTTTGTTCATTATTATCCAATGTCTGAAAAAATTATTTTAAAGTTCCACGACAGCGACTGTCCCGCCTCGATTACACGCTCGCCTTTGAAGTGGAAGTTGTTGACGGCAAAAAGCCCGTAATCGCGCACATGCCATGCGGTCGGGTAGTCGATATTTGAGGGGTCGTCGATTATCTTAATCGAGACCTGCCTGCCGCCCAGCGTGCCCGAGTATTTGCACCACGGCGACACCTTGCCCCAGCACTCGCGCTCACCGACAAGACCCTCGGCATTCTCTATCCTGCCGCCGCGATCGCCGCGCAGCTCGTCCGCAACGCGGATAGCCAGCGGGCCCGCCTCCTTGGTTGGACCGAGCGTTATCTTGCCGTACGATGCGGTAAAGATGATTTTATGTTTTATCTCGACAGCGCCGCAGAGATCGGCAAAGCAAAATTCGCGCCGCTCGTCGAGGTACGGCGTGCCGTCGCGTGACTTCCAAAGATTTTGTGCGACAAAGCGCTCGCGCTCGAGTGCCTCTATGCGCACATGCTCGATAATTCCGCTGTCTTTCGGCTCGTTCCAGCAGTCGATAGGCAGATGGCCTTCGAGGATTACCTCGCCGTGGCCGACAAAAACCGAGCGCTGGTGAGGATGCTCGGGATTATGGTCGTCGGCGCGGGTGAATGAATGCCCGTCGGCTGTCAGCACCGGTCCAAGAAAGGGCTTTAGGAATCCCGTGTAGACATAGCGCGCGAAAAGTGAGCCACGACGGTTGATTTCAAGGTATCCGTCTTTCTCTGTTATGTTGAACATAATGGCACCCTGCACCTGCCGGACGCGCAGGCTGCGTCGTCCGTCGGCGCTTCTCCTTTCTGTTATTTAGAGCGTGATACGGATCCGGCAAAATGCCGAATATGGCGTGACGCGAAGGAATGCGTGGTTCCCTCACTTTATATCTTCGGCGAAACGAGTTTTCCCCCGTTTGCCGTTATTTCGGCTCTGTATTCGGTTACTGTCCGAATATCTCTGCCATAAATTCGCGCGCGGCGCAAAATTCCGCGCCAATGTCGGCACCGAACGAGCATTCGGCTGTAACACCGCCGCGATAACCCGCGTCGAGCAGCGCGTGTGCAAGCCCGCGCAGGTAGTCGCCGCCGTTTTTCCCGGGAAATACCCGCTCGGGCGGTTCGGCAACATGGATGTGGCAGAGCATGTCTGCGTATTTTTTCACCTCTTCGGACGGCTCGCCCGCGCGGTACATGTGGTATGCGTCGGCCAGCAGCCCGAAATTGGGGGCACTGACGCGCCGGACAATCTCGGCGCCTTCTGCCAGCGTGTTTATGAAGTTGCATTCCGCGGCGCAGAGCGGCTCGAGCGCAAGCACAAGGCCATACCCGCGCATTATCTCCGCGGCCTCGGCGCAAAAGCGCGCAAACAGCGCTTTGGCATCTTCGGTGCTCATGCCCTCTGGCAGTGCCCTTGCCGAGCCACTGCCGAGCACAATCAGTCTGCCGCCGAGCTGCTTTGCCCGTTTTGACGCCGCGCGAACAAACTCGAGTGCTGCCGCATAGTCCTCGGGGCTGCCGAGTATTTTATATTTGCCGGGGATGAAGCTGTTGAAACACTCGATTCCCAGATTTTCCGTTGCTGCGCGCTCGGCCTCCTGGTCGGAGAGCGCCATAGCGGCGCCGACCGTGACCTCTGCATAATCGAACCCCGATTCGGCAACGAGCCTGCAGCCGGCGACAATGTTGTCCAGCGGCGCGCTGCCCGTCGAGGCGACGCCCTGCGGCATGAAGCTGCCGCCGGGGATACAGCAGCCGAGCTTGACATGTTTATCCATGGTATTAGGCCTCCGCAATCATAACGCATGCCGGCAAAATTGCGGCCGGTATTTCATTATATTGTATTCTACCTCACATTTTACCGCAAGTCAAGGCACGCAAGTGAATTTTTATGCTGTTACCGTTATATAATAAATTGGTCGGAAGATTTGTCCGGGCGAAAGAGAGTGTATTTTTGGACGTTTTTCTATGACGAATGAATATTTGCCCGCGCGCGGCTACATGCGCGTAATAGTGCTGGCGGTTTATATTGTGATTGGGGCGGCGCTTGGATATGTGGCGCTGCGCTGGCTGCTTGCGCCTGCGCTGCCGTTTATCGCCGCATGGGGAATTGCCGCCGCGGCGCAGCCGCTGGCTGATTTTTTGTCGGCGCATACCCGGATACCGAAGCGGGTGCTGTGCATTATACTGGTCTGCGGGATTCTCGCGCTATTGGGGCTTGTCTTAACCTGGCTGTGCGTATTTCTCGCAAACGAGCTTACCGACCTGCTTGCGAGCATATCGTCCGAGGCAGAGGCAATACTCGAGGATGTCGAGAACTTCGTTGAAAGCATTGCTCAAAAGCTGCGGCTGCCCGATAATGTACTGCTGGGTGACGGCTATATTCCCAGGCTTGTCAGCTCGTTTGTGCAAAACACCCTTTCGGCGATTGCGGCGCGTGTGCCCGATATGCTGGGGCGGGTTATTGCGGCGCTGCCGGGGATTATACTGTTTACGATTGTGACGCTTATCGCCTCGCTGTATTTGAGCGCGGACTATAAGAAGATAGGTGCGGCGGTAGCGCGCTTTGTACCCGAGAAGGCGCAGGGAGCTTTCGGCACCGGCGTGCGCAGGCTGGGCTCTGCGCTGGTAAAGTATCTGAAGGCGTATCTGATTATTGCGCTTATCACGTTTGCGGAGCTTTCTGTCGGACTGGTTATCCTGCGAGTGAGGTCTGCCTTGATTGTGGCAGCCATCATCGCGATTGCCGACGCCTTGCCGGTTATCGGGGCGGGCGCGGCTCTGATACCATGGGCGGCGGTCTCGCTGCTGCGCGGCGACTATTATCGCGGGATTGGGCTTGCGATAGTATATGTGGTGGTGCTTATTGTGCGGCAGTTTGTTGAGCCGAAGGTGCTGGGCGGCGTGTCGGGTTTGCACCCGCTTGCGGCGCTGGCAGCGATGTACTGCGGCCTGAAACTGTTCGGCGTGGCGGGCCTGTTTGTGTTCCCGTTCGCTGCCATCATTGCGGGCGAGCTGTTTGTGCGTCAAAGTGAGGGTTAGCCGGGGCAAGCGACGCGGGATACTTTTCTAAAAAATTCCCGCACTCTTTAAAGGCATGTGGTGGAGCTTTTTTCAAAGCTCCACCACAAAAATTTTATATAACTCACACGCTTGCCGCGCGGGCAACGGCGGTGACGGTTGCGCCAAGCTCGACCGTTACCTCTCCCATATCGGTCATCGCATGCGAGTCGTGTTTCTCCTCGCTCACGGTTATCTCCAGTTCGCCGGTCACGCCCCGATGGCGTGCGTCTCGTGCGGCAAGTTCTGCCGCGCGGCGCTGCGCCTCCGCCAACGCGTCCTCGTAACTGTCGAACATAACATTCTCGCCGCCGCCCATCACAATATAGCCGCCCTGCCCTGCTTCGTCAGACGAAGGCCGGATAAACACGCTGCGCTCGCACTTGACGGTGCAGACCGCGGCACCCACCGCGTTCGCCACTCCTGCAAACTCGGGCACAACAAGCCGCATCCCCAGCTTTTCGGCGGCCCTGCTCGCAATCGCTTTCGCCGGTGCGCCCACCGCCACAAGTGTCGCGGCCGAGCTAAACACCGGTCGAAACAGCGCTTCGTCCCCGCGCGACCACGCCGCCTCAAGCAGCTGTTGCGGCGGAAAATCCTCGCCTGCGCCGCCGATGTGCCTCCTTGCAAGAATTCGTACAATTCCCGTATAAAACTTAAACGAGGCAATATCCAGCACCGCCTCCGCCAGCTCCCGTGCACAGAGCCGCAGATGGCGCTCGAAATATCGCGCGCCAAGCAGCGACGCCTGTGCGTCAAACTTGTCAAATATGCCCAGTATATGCATCGCGTCTGTCGGCGTAAATCCCGCGCGTATAATATAGCCCCGAGTCTCGAGCGTCCTCAAATCGGTGGGCAGCACCTCAAACCCCACGCGCTCGGAAATCTCTGCCACAGCCATCGGTCCCGAGGAAAGCTGCTCGCAAATCTTTTTTTCGCGGCCGGACAGCGCGCCTTCCGGCGGCATTTTCAACAGCTCGAGCAGTTCATACCGGCGGGACAGCCCCTGATAGGGCGACTCCGCCAGCCTGCGCAGCGACTCCCGCACGTCCGGACAGCGCGCCGAGAGATTGCACAGCGGCACAACCCGCTCGTCGCACAGCGCGAGCTTGCCGTCGCGGTCGATTATCACGCGGCTGTCGCCGCCCAGCCCGTAGGTTTCGATATAGGTCGAGGACACGCTCGTCCTCCAGTTACCGATGTCTATTCCCAAACCGGTTTTGACCGGCTCGCCGCCCTCGACCAGCGCTATGTCGGTCGTCGTGCCCCCGATGTCGGCAATGACTGCATCCAGCGTGCTTCCGCCCACAAGGTTCAGCGCGCCAACCACGCTCGCCGTCGGGCCGGAAAGCAGCGTCTCGACCGGCCTCAGCGCCGCAAACTCTGCGCTCATCAGCGTGCCGTCACTGCGCACCACGCTGACGGGCGCACTTACTCCCAACCGCGCAAGCGAGTGCGTCACGGCGAAAAGAAACTCGCGGATAACCGGCAAAAGCCGCGCGTTGAGCAGCGCAGTCGAAGCGCGTCGCAGATAGTTCAGCTCGCCCGGTGCCACGTCCACGCTGCACACCGAGCTGCCGCCCAGCTCCGCCACGATGTCGCGCGCCTTGTATTCGTGCGCCGGGTTGCGGTTAGACAGCATGCCCGATACGGCAACGCAGGGCACCAGCTCTATCAGCTTGGCTATTTTCTCGCGTGCATGCACGTCAAACGGTTCGGCTTCATTTCCGTCAAGGTCTATCCGCCCGTCGAGAAAGCATATATCCGACGCAGCCAAAAGACCGAATTCGGCGGCCCGCTGCTCTACTATCCCGCGGTCGCCACCGACGATTATAAGCCCGCAGCGACTGCCCCGCCCCTCGACGCAGGCGTTGGTTGCAAGCGTCGTCGACAGCGCGACGCGACCGACCAGCTTTAAAAGCTCCGGGTCGAGCGCGGATACCGCACCGACAATCCCGATGCAAAGGTCGTCTTTTGTGGTCAGCGACTTTGCGGAGGCTACTACCAAGCCGCCTCCCGATTTTTCGGATTTATATATCACGGCGTCGGTGTATGTGCCGCCCGTGTCAATTCCCAAAATGTAGTCTGCATTCATAGCCTTATAACCTTTACGGCGACGGGCGATTTTTCTTTTCCCGCCGCCGATATTTTGGTTGTTATTTTATGTATTAAAGCGTATCGTCAAAAAGTTCGGCGCCGCCTTTCAGCAGCGAGATAAAATCTTCGATGCTCTCCAGCCTGCGTTCGGACAGCACGCCGCACAGCCTCGGCATATTTATCGAGTGGCAGTCCGAGCCGGCGACAGCCGCAAGCCCGTAGCTTCTCGCATACTCGCCCGCCCTGACGTTGGCGATGTCGGCACGCGCGGCAGACAGCACCTCGCATCCGTCCGTAAGCGACGGGTAAAGCCAAATCGGCTCCGAGTTTTCGCGGAAAGGATGGGCGTGCACCACATAGGCACCGTCGTTGCGAACGCGCTCAAGATAGGTTCGGGCGTCCCACGACACCGACTCGGGTTTATCGCGATGCCACTCGGGCGGTAGCCCAAAGACAAGAAAGTGCGCAACGCTGGATGAATACTCCCAACCATAGAAAACGTCGAGACCGAGCTGCCGCCCACGTTCAAGGCAGGCTCTGTAGCCCGCTGTTATGTGCTCGCAATATGCCGCCCATGCCTCATCGCTTTCAGCATGGCGGGGGTGCGGAATTACATGGTCGGTCACAACCACGCCCGCATAACCCAGACGGGCATAAAACTCTGCCATCTCGGCGCCGGTATTTCTTGCACAGCCGCTCGTTTCCGAACAGTGCATGTGCGTTTCGTATTTATATTTACTCATGAATATTACTCCAGACACTGCAAAGAAGGCCCTTTCACACTGAAAAGGGCCTCTTTCTTGTTATTTTATGATGTTTATGCGGTAAACGCCTTCGAGCGACGATATTTTATCGGTCACATCTGCCGGCACTTCGCCTATGAGCTCGATGATTGTATAGGCATAATCGCCGCGCGAGCGGTTTATCATGTTTTCAATGTTTATATTGTGCGCCGATATAGATGAGCTTATCTGCGACAGCATGTTAGGCTTGTTCGCATGCAGCACGCAGATGCGCGCGTCGCCGTCGTGAGGCATAGAGGTGTTTGGATAGTTGACGCTATTGATGATGTTGCCGTTTTTGAGATACTCTATTACCTGCTGCACTGCCATAACCGCGCAGTTGTCCTCACTTTCGACAGTCGAGGCGCCGAGATGGGGTATTGCAATCACGCCGTCAACGCCGACAAGCTCGTCGGTCGGGAAATCGGTCACATAGCGCTTTACCTTGCCTGACTTGAGCGCGGCAATAATGTCGGGGCTGCAAACGAGGTCGGCGCGCGAAAGGTTTACTATGCGCACACCATCCTTCATTTTGGCGATTGTATCGGCGCAAATCATGCCTTTAGTCTCGTTTGTCGCCGGTGCATGTACGGTTATGTAGTCCGACGCCTCGTACACCTCGTCATAGCTTGTGGCGCGGCGCACGGCGCGTGACAGCCCCCATGCGGCGTCCACGGTGATATAGGGGTCAAACCCTATGACTTCCATCCCGAGCGCCACCGCAGCGTTGGCGACCATGCCGCCTATTGCGCCGAGGCCTATAACACCGAGCGTTTTACCCTCAAGCTCGCAGCCGGCGAACTTTGACTTGCCGGCCTCGACCAGCTTTGCGATACCGGTTTGGCCGTCAAGCGACTTCACCCACTCGATGCCCGCAACTATATCGCGCGAGGCAAGCAGCAGTGCCGCTACTGTAAGCTCTTTGACGCCGTTTGCGTTTGCGCCGGGCGTGTTGAACACAACAATACCGCGCTTCGAGCACTCGTCGACAGGGATATTGTTGACGCCGGCGCCCGCACGCGCGATTGCACGCAGCGACGGACCGAGCGTCATGCTGTGCATGTCCGCCGAGCGCACTATTATCGCGTCCGGATCATCTATATCGTCGCCGACAATAAATTCGGCGGGATTAAAATGGTCTGTACCTACTTTTGCGATTTTGTTGAGCAGCTTGATTTTATACATTAACCGTTTACCTCACTTCTTCGCGTTTACGGCGGCAAATTTTTTCATAAATTCGACCAGTTTTTCCACGCCTTCGCGCGGCATTGCGTTGTAGATAGACGCTCTCATGCCGCCGACCGAGCGGTGGCCCTTGAGGTTCTTGAGGCCCGCGGCCTCAGCCTCTTTCGGGAACTTTTTGTCGAGCTCCTCCACTCCGGTGACGAACGTGACGTTCATAATAGAGCGGTACTCTTTTTCGACGGGCGCGATGTAATAGTCCTGCGAGTCGAGATAGTCGTAGAGCAGCTGGGCTTTTTCCCTGTTGCGCTTTGCCATGGCCTGGAGACCGCCGGTCTCCTCGACCCAGTGGCAGACGAGCCCGAGCATGTATATCGCAAAGCAAGGCGGAGTGTTATACATTGAGTCGCTGTTTGCCATCGCTTCCCAGTCGAGCATGGTAGGAATCAGCTTATGCGCGCGTCCAAGCAGGTCCTCGCGTACGATGACGACCGTCACTCCCGCGGGCGCCATGTTCTTCTGCGCGCCGGCATATATCACGCCGAAACGCGAGACGTCGATAGGCTCGGAAAGTATGCATGACGACATATCCGCGACCAGCGGAATGTCGCCGGTGTCGGGTATATAGTTCCACTTTGTTCCGTAGATTGTGTTGTTGAAGCAGATGTGCACATAGTCGGCGTCGGGCCGGAAATCCTCGCGGGACAGTGCCGGGATATAGGTGTGGTTTCTGTCTGCCGAGGATGCGACAATCCTTATGTCACCGTATTTCTTCGCCTCGTCGGCGGCTTTCTTTGAAAACTGACCGGTTATGACATAATCGGCCTTGCCCGAGCCGGTGAGCAGGTTGAGCGGCACCGCGGAAAACTGCGTGGTGGCGCCTCCCTGCAGAAACAGCACTTTATAATTGTCGGGGATGTTCATGACGCGGCATAAACTCTTTTCCGCGTCCGCAATAATGGGTTCGAAGTCCGATGATCGGTGACTCATCTCCATTACGGACATACCCGAGTTTCCGTAGCATACAAGCTCGGAGGCTGCGCGCTCGAGAACGGGCAGCGGCAGCGTTGATGGGCCTGCGGAAAAGTTATAAACTCTTGTCATGACCAAAACTCCCTCGTTTTAGATTAAAAATAAAAAAATTATAGCCTTATTATAGTACTAAACGCCTGGCAAGTCAATGTAAATAGTGCCGTTTTTAGGTTACGGCTCTTTACCTTTTTGTTACATTATTCACATGAGCGCGACGGAGAATTTGCAAGTTACTCAATGTCGAGATGCATTTTGCAGGACGGCGGCCAGTAGACGCAGTCGAGCATACCCCAGTCCTCGTCGGCGATCTCGAGCTGTGTTGCCGCGACGTTTTCCTCGATGTGGGCGACCGAGCCGGCTTTTGGGATGGCGCAAACGCAGCTTTTCTTGAGCACAAATGCGAGCATGACCTGCATGACGGTGGCACCGTATTTTTGGGCGACTGCGGCGATGGTTGGCTCGGTTCGCACGTCAACATTCATCCTTCTGAGCGAGCCGGCCTGCGCGAGCGGGCAGTATGCCATGATGGCGACGTTATGCTCCTCGCACCATGGGATGAGGTCGTACTCGATGCCGCGCGAGGTGATGTTGTAAAGCACCTGGTTTACCGCACAGTTTTTACCGCCGGGTATCTGCCACAGCTCCTGCATGTCTGGCGTGTCGAAGTTTGAGACGCCCCAGCGGCGGATTTTGCCTTCCCGCACCAGTTTTTCCATGCACCAGACGGTCTCCTCGAGCGGGACGGAGCCGCGCCAGTGGAGCAGATAGAGGTCAAGATAATCGGTGCCCAGCCTGCGGAGCGAGGCTTCGCAGCTTTTGAACATGTTATTCCGGTCGGCGTTGTGGGGGTAGACTTTGGATACGAGAATGTATTTGTCGCGCGGTATGCCGCGAAGCGCGCGGCCAATAAGCAGCTCGGAACGGCCGCCGCCGTACATTTCGGCGGTGTCTATGAGGTTTGCGCCGAGCTCGATGCCGCGCCGTATCGCAGCTATCTCGCTTTCGGCGCGTGCGGGGTCGTCTCCGATTCGCCACCCGCCCTGGCCGAGTGCGGGGATAAGCAGTCCGTTTGCGTTTACCTGTCTCATTTGATTTATTTTCACCTTTGGAAGTTGCTTATTTTCGCGGGACTCTTTTTTCAAATAAGTTTCCCGCATCTATAAAAATTTTTCACTATTTATCTCAACGGGGTGTGTGCCGTTGTCTCTACACATGCTGCGCCATCAAAGCCCTGTCGCATAGAGGCACGTTTCGCTCAACCCGCGCCGTTTTTCCCGGGGCGCTTCTCTCCGGCGTCTTTTCTTTGACGTCATTTGCTTGCAGATGACGTTGGCCGCACTTTCTAAGTTAGCATAACCGCGCCCGGCGGTGCGGTAGCCGCAAGTGCACAGCCGCGCCCGTCACATGCATTTAAAAAAGCGCGCCGCCGCAGCAGCGGCGGCGCTTATCATTATTTTAACACTTCACCGCTCCGGATGCCTGTCGGGCGGCAGCCTGCCTCGATTCGGCGGAAAGGGGTCGAGATCGAGCGGCCTTCCGTCGGCGGGGGACACTTTCCTCCATTTTATGCGTCAAAAACTTTTTTGCTTAGTCTTCGATTGCTGCTTTGCGGCCCATTATCTTGCGCAGACGCTCGGCGTCGAACTTCTCGCGGCGGTCAAACGAGTAGATACCGTTTTTCTCCTGCATGACGTCGGTGAGCTGCGTGTAGCAGAACGCGCAGATGTTCGGGTTGTCCAGCAGTGTCGAGATAAGCGACTCGAAACGCGCATAGAACTCTTCAAGCGACTTTGGCGAGTCGCCATAGCCCCAGCCTTCCATGCCGTCCTGGTCGATATTCCAGTGCGTGCCGCCGAACTCGGACACAAAGAAAGGCATGCCCGCGGGATAGTCGTTTTCTCTGTGGTCGGAGAAGTTGGTGAACACCTTGCCCTCTTTGCCTGCGAGCGGCGCATAGTGCTCGGCAAACACTTCGGGCCGCTGCTCGTAGTCGTGGACATCGTAGATGTCGCCCAGCCCGTAGACATGGAAGTAGCCCGAGGTGTCGATATACGGACGATAGGGGTCGATTGCGCGCGTGACGGCGGCTACCGTCCGGTACAGACGCTCGTTTCTGCGCGGGCCGGTCTCATTGAACGGGCACCAGCCGATTATCGCGGGCGAGCTGTAATCGCGCTCGACTGCCTCTATCCACTCGGCGAGCATGGAGTTGAGCGCCTCTGGGCGCGAATCGTCGAGACCCCAGTTGGGATATTCGCCCCAAAGCAGATAGCCGTGCTTGTCGGCGAAATAGGAGACGTAGGGCTCGAACACCTTCATGTGCAGGCGCGCGCCGTTGAAGCCGACTTTCTTTGAAAGTATAATATCGCGCTCGAGATCGGACACATCGGGCGCGGTGTAAATACCGTCGGGGTAATAGCCCTGGTCGAGCACCAGGCGCTGGAACACCGATTTGCCGTTGAGCAGGAACTTGTTGCCGCGAATTTCAACCGAACGCATGCCGAAATAGCTTTCGACACGGTCGTCGCCGGCTGTGACGACAAGATCGTACAGGTTGGGCGTCTCGGGCGTCCACTCTTTGATTTCCACATCCTCGGGGAACACAAGCTCAAGCTCGACGGATTTGCCGGTGGCGACCGCCGACGCGGAAAGCTTGGTCTCGCCACAGCAGCACTTGCTCTCGGCTGTGACAACCGTGCCGCCGGCATGGTCGCTCAACGTGACGAGCGCGCGGAGCTTGCGGTTTTTGAGGTCGGGCGTGAGCTTGAGGTTCTTTATGTACACTTCGGGCACAAACTCAATCCAGACGGTCTGCCAGATTCCGGTGGAGCGGGTATACATACAGCCGAAGTTATGGTATTGGGGCGACTGTTTGCCCGACGGCTGCAGCGGGTTGCGGGCTGCGTCGTCTATGGCGCAGACGACGACGGTATTTTCACCGGGCTTGACAACCGAAGTTATATCAAATGTGAAGGGAGTAAAGCCGCCTATGTGCGAGCCGACATAGCTGCCGTTTACCCACACTTTCGCCTCATAGTCGACCGCGCCGAAATGGAGCAGCGTTCTGCCGCAGCGCGACTCGAGCGTGAAGGTGCGACGATACCAGACGCAGTTCAAAAAGTCGACGTTCTCGATGCCGGACAGCTTTGACTCAGGAGCGAACGGGACGAGTATGCGCATGCCATAATTGGGGGCTTCCCACATGCGGCGCGCTTCACCCGAGCGGCTGTAGTCAATCTCGAATTCCCACTCGCCGTTGAGATTAAGCCAAGTGTTCTCGCCGCGTCTCATGCGCGGGCGGGGATACTCGGGGCGAGGTATGTTCATTCTGTTCTGTTCCATAATAAACGCCTCACTTGTGACTAAATGTTTATTTTGTATGCTCTGTGCAATTATAGCATCCCAGAACACTCAAGTCAAGCCGGTTTTGCCGGGCTTAACAGAGCTGCATGAGAAAATCGAAAAAATTTTATTTTTCCTGTAGAAATTCCGGTTTACTTGTGGTATAATGCGTAATACGGACATAGTCCCATTAACCTTTAATTGACATAGGAGGAAATTTTAATGAATATGCCTAAGTATCTGATATGCAGCCATTGCGGCAACATGGTTTCGGTTATCAAAGACTCTGGTGTAGCCATGGTTTGCTGCGGCGAAGAGATGGCGGAGCTGGTTGCCGGCACTACCGACGCATCGGTTGAAAAGCATGTACCTGTTATCGAGGTTGACGGCAACACTGTTACGGTCACAATCGGCAGCGTCGAGCATCCGATGGTTCCGGAGCACTATATCGAGTGGATCTCACTTGTGACAAAGCAGGGCTATCAGCGCAAGAGCCTGAATCCCGGCGAAAAGCCCGTGGCTGTGTTTGCGCTCGCCGAAGGTGACTCGGTTGTCGCCGCCTACGAGTATTGCAATCTCCACGGCTTGTGGAAAAAGGACGCTTAACCCAAAAACGCACAGCTTTTAGCTTCCACTTTTGGTCGTCGGTGAGCGGGACGCACCTCATACATAGCTTGCAGCTATCGCAGCCGCAAGGAAGCTCGAACGTGGGGGGACTTTTTGATAAAATGTCCCCCACGCCCAAGAGCTGTTCACCCGTTTCTTTTTAATGGGTTATACTCGACCTCCCGACGCCTGCACGCATAACAAAATTCAGCCGCCTGCTCCGGGCTCATGCCCAAGTGGCGGCTGCGTTTTTATTATGCTCCGCATTTAAACCATCACCTGTGCGGGTCATACAACAAATTTATAGGGGGGGAACATGTGTCCCCCCCTGCTTATTTTATCTTAATTTTTCTCATGCTCCCGCACCAGCAAGTTGTAGATAAGCTGGGCGGCCTGGCCGCGTGTGGCGGGTGCTGTCAGGTCGGGCGCGGTATCGTCGCCGAAATCGATCCCGTCAAGAAGATTAAGCCCCTTAACAATAGCCGCCGCGCCCATGCGATGCTCTGATATTTTGGCATCGTCACCGAACGGGTTTTTGAATATCTCGTTTAGGTCTGCAATCGCGCCGTAGCCAATCGCGCACACGATGTCATATATCGCATTCTCGAGCGAAACCGTCTCGCCGTCCGCCTGCTCGCCGGACTCGATGTTCGAGTAGTTGGCATTGACCAGCATGGCTTTAAAATCCTCGGCGGAAATAGCATCATCCGGTCGGAAATACAGGTCGTCTGTGTCGATGATGTCCATGTTATACAGCAGCGCTATCGCCTTATGGTATGGTGAGCCGGCTATATCCTTAAACCATGCCGAGCTGTCGAAAAATGCTATCGGCTTGTACTCGGCAGGCTCGCCGCCGCTGCTTAGCAGCTCGCCGGTCTTCGCGTCGATATATCCGTAATAGGTGTAGCCGTATACCGGCACAAGCACTTTATCTTCGGTAGAGAATGAATTTTCGGGCAGCTCAAGCTCGCCGCCGTCCACGCCGTAACCGACGATATAGTAAGGCTCAAGCTTCACTACGTCGAAATATGCGTCCACTGCGGCTGATACGTCAAGC
>LSQX01338241.1_pt1 | contig 91562 bp, 81 predicted proteins | sample 654561 | NCBI WGS metagenome assembly LSQX01 (sample SAMN04489861, study PRJNA283612) | anaerobic digester metagenome | isolation source: 4 biogas reactors fed with cattle manure at either 37C or 55C with and... | place: Denmark: Kongens Lyngby | collected 2014 | reverse complement strand
AGCCGCCCTATACGAGAACAAAGGCATCGTGAAGGTAGCAGTAGCACCATGACCACCCCCTCTAGTGACAAGCCTCACGCGCCGCTACCGTTCCCGACCGAGACGACCGGAATCGACCCCTCTGCGCTCAAGACCTTTCTCGCCTTCCGCAAGCTGGTCGACACCTTCCAATACCTGGTGCAAAAGGACCTATCGCAGGGAGGAACACAACCGGCACAGATGGCGGTCTTGCGGTTACTCGCTATGAAAGACGGGCTTTGCCAGCGCGACATCGCTGAGAAGATGCGGCTCTCGCGGGCACGCGTCACCGGCATCCTTCAGGCCATGGAAAAGGCCGGGAACGTCTGCCGAGTCCGTGATGAGGTAGACCAACGTCTGACCCGAGTGTACATAACCGATCTGGGCCGGTCGGTCGACCGGGAGAAGGCGGTCCTCAGAGAGGCCCACATCAACGGCGTCTTCGGCGACATGTCAGTGGAGGAACGCGAGGACTTGGTCCGGTGTCTAGACGACCTCACCCTGCGCCTGCAGCGCAGACTCCAGCAGGATGGCACGGCCTAGGCACAGTCATGATGCGTTCAATTGCGACGGGAGAGGACATCGACAGGGTGGTCGTGGCCGTCTCGCTCGAGCCACAGATGCTCGACCCGACCAGCGGTAAGTTCAATCCCATAAACTACCCTGTGCTGTCCAACATGTTCGACGCTCTGGTCGGTGTCGGCAACACCGGCCGGCCCGACATGGGCAAGGGTGTGGCCGAATCATGGACGGTCTCCCCCCAACGGCCTGGATATCGATCCACCCAGGATCCGGCCGGGGTCATTCTCCAGGCTGCTCGGTCCTACTGAGCACCTGAGTGGCGTAGCCGGCCTCTCCCTTGTGAGCGCCCCAGAGATAGACGCTTGCCGCTCCGATGAGCAGGAGCACGCCGCCCAGGACGAAGGCAAGGTCGTAGCTGCGAGTGAGGTCGTATATGAGGCCGCCCAGAAAGGGCCCGGCCAAGGCGCCGATAGACCAAGCTAGGTAGGCGAACCCCAACACGGCACCGATGGATCTGAGTCCGAAGAGGGGCGGCGCCATCGCCTGGCGTACCGGCGTAGAGGCGGAGAAGCAGAAGGCGAGAAGCGCGGCCAATACGTAGAAGGCCCAGAGGCTGGACGTGGGGACAAGCAAGAAGAGCGCGACCGCCTGGCCGGCACAGAGCACGAACAGAGCCCACCTGTGGCCCAGTGCGTCGGTCAGCCACCAGGTTCCGGCTACGGTCCCCGGAATGCCGGCGACTCCGCTCACGGTGAGGATCAGCGCGGCTGTGGTGGGTGCGATCCCCGCATCGGTGGCGGCCGGTATCAGGTGCGCGGCTATGATGTAGAACCCGGAGGCTATGGCGACGCCCGTGATCATCATCATCCAGAAAGGCGCCGTCCTGGCTGCCTGCCGGATGGTCATGCCCTCGATGGACGAGGAAGCCTGTCCATCGGTCGAGCCGCCCTCTGAGGAGCCCGGCCGACTCGCTGCGGCCATCTCTGGCGGCCTGCGGCCGAGCAGAAAGAGCGCCGGCAACGCGCATACGAGAATGACGACGCCCAGGATTACGTAGGTGGTGCGCCAGCCGGTGCGTTCGATGAGATAAGCGGCCACGGGCGAGAGCGTCATCTGCCCCACCCCGATGCCCATCAGCGCGATGCCCAGCGCCAGTGCCCTCCTCCGACTGAACCACTTGGAGACGGTGGCGCTCACCGGTGCGTAAGTGCTGCCGATGCAGATGCCACCGCCCAGTCCGAAGTAGAGGTAGAACTGCCAGAGGGAGTGCATCCCGGCAAGAAGCACGTAAGAAGCCGCACCCACCACCATCGCGACGCCGATGACGATCCTCACGTCGAGTCTATCGGTGAGCCTGCCCATGAAGAGACCGATCAAGCCCGAGACTCCCATGGCCAGCGACATGGCTCCCGAGATGGCCGCACGGGTCCAGCCGAATTCCGCACTCAGGGACTTGAGGAAAACGGCGAACGTGAGTTGGGTCCCGAAGGAGCCCACCAGCAGAATGAGAGAGGCGAAGACGATGACCCAGCCGTAGGAGAAACCGGTCTCGGTGTCTCGGGTGTGCATGCTGTTCACTTGCTCCGGAGTCGGTCGCATACTTCATTATGACAGGGGCAGTCCGATGGAGTTGCGATCGCGACTCCATCGGAGCGAACATCAGCCATGCCACCTGTGCGTCCTTTCACCTCCGCTCGGTAGGAGAGCGCCTCGTGGCCCTCGAAGTCAGAAAGCCAGACGACATCAGGGCGGTCGGCCGTGAACTGGCGGCGCGCCAGGTCAGGCGCGGCCGGCGTCTCTGCCTCAACGGTCTTCGCCCGGCGTTTCTAGCGCCGGGAGACGCCCTCCAGGTCCAGATCGAGAGTGATCGCCCGACACGCTCCTAGTAGTTCTGGTCCGCGAAAGCCGGCCTTATGAGGTCCGAAGAGCTCCACTGCTCCCGGTCCAGCACCTGATGATAGCCCTTCTCGCTGTGGCTTGGGCCCTGGTTCACCTCGATGAAGAGCCACGGCTTGGTCGTGTAGTAGGGCCGCCAGGGAGAGTGGACGACGTTGGCCGGGATGTAGATGACCGTCGATTTGGTGAACACGTGCCGTTCCATCTCCACACCCATGAAGAACTCCACCTCTGAGTTAAGCTCCTGAGGGTTGGTCGGATCGCCGCCTACGTGAAAAAGCAACTCCGCACTCTTGTGGATGTGTGGCGGATGGCCGATCTCGAGGAACGGTTCGTCGTGAGGCATGATCCAGTGCATGTAGTAGAAGTTGCAGCCGGGAATAGGGAATCTATTGCTATCGAACCTTGTTACGTAATTGAACGGCACGTCTGCGTTGGCGAAATTGGTGATATACGGATCGTCGCCCTCTTTGTACTGATAGAAGAGGTCCGAGTACTTCGTGCCATCGGTCCCTCTTCCGACCTCGACCGGAGTCCCAAAGGGGGTCTTGTCCGCAGGAGCGTCGTAGATCGCCTCCGCCGGGCACCAGAATTGGCTGACCGTGCATGCCCCGCAGTCAGTGCACTTGTCGTTGTCGAGCGTGATCGCCTCGAACACGCGCGACTGTCCTACCACATGTTCTCCTTCACCGCTGAAGGCGTCCGCGGGACAATCATCGATGCAGAGTCCGCAAAGGACGCATCTGGTTTCGTCTATCTTGAGAGCCATTACCGTCGTGACCTCCGACTAGATTCGCTGCTTGCGCAGGTGTCAAACAGACACTACCAGGGACGGCCACGGCCTGCCAGCGCCGCGTTCCGGTTCATGTGCCACATCTCCCCACGCAGATCCCGCGCCGGCCGGCTGAGTTCGGGTACACTCGCGGGGGCTCAGCAAGAAAGCATGTTCGGACTCGAAATAGAGCCGGCGGCGTCGGGCGCGCCGGCCCGCGAATAGGGAGGAGTCGAGCGAGGCTATGGGCAGGAAGAACGCCTTTTATGCGCAATCCGGAGGAGTGTCCGCCGTCATCAACGCGTCGGCATGCGGGGTGATACAGACGGCCCGTGAGCACGGGGACATCATCGATAAGATACTGGCCGGCCGTAACGGCATCATCGGCGCTCTCACCGAGGACCTCATCGATACGGCGAGAGAGAGCGACGCCGCCATCGCAGCGCTGAGGCACACGCCCGCCGGCGCGTTCGGATCATGCCGTTACAAGCTCGAGAGCCCGGAACAGGACCGCCGTGAGTACGAGCGGTTGATCGAGGTCTTCAAGGCCCACGACATCGGCTATTTCTTCTACAACGGGGGCGGGGACTCTGCAGATACCTGCCTCAAGGTCTCGCAGCTCTCCGAGAGGATAGGGTTCCCCATTCAGGCGATCCATGTTCCGAAAACGGTCGACAACGACCTGCCCATCACGGACAACTGCCCCGGTTTCGGCTCGGTGGCCAAGTACATCGCGGTCTCCACCCGCGAAGCCGGCTTCGACGTGCGTTCCATGGCGAAGACCTCCACCAAAGTGTTCGTGTTGGAGGTCATGGGGCGCCACGCGGGTTGGATCGCCGCGGCGGGCGGCCTCGCCTCGGACGCTCAGACCGACATCCCTATCGTCATACTCTTTCCTGAGATCCCCTTCGACAGGGAACGCTTTCTAGCCAAGGTAGACTCGTTTGTGAAACGATCGGGCTACTGCGCTGTAGTGGTTTCGGAGGGCATCAGAGATCCGGACGGAAGGTTCCTTGCCGATCAAGGCCTGAAAGATGCCTTCGGCCACGCACAACTGGGCGGTGTGGCGCCCGTGGTCGCCGGGATCGTGCGCGACGGTCTGGGTCTCAAGTACCATTGGGCGACGGCCGACTACCTCCAGCGCGCCGCGCGGCATATCGCCTCCAAGACGGATGTGGAGCAGGCCTACGCCATGGGTAAGGCGGCGGTGGAACTCGCCTTGGCGGGCGAGAATTCCGTGATGCCCACTGTGGTGCGGGTCTCGTCGCAACCCTATGTGTGGGAGGTAGGCGCGACGCCTCTGTCTCAAGTGGCCAACGTCGAGAAGATGTTGCCCAAAGAGTACATCACCGATGACGGCTTCGGTATCACTGAGGCCTGCAGAGAATATCTGCTCCCTCTGATCCAGGGTGAGGACTACCCACCGTACAGGGATGGACTGCCGGACTACGTGACACTGCGCAATGAGGGAGTAGAGAAGAAGCTTCCGGACTTCGAGTTGTAGAGGCGACGACGTCGCGGCGTTGGAATCCTTGAACCCTGTTCTTCGAGAGACTATGGACGATGAGCGTACCGGCGGGAGCACGAGCGAGCGGCCTCAGGCCGCGTCCGTAGACTGCCGATACCCGTATGCGTGAGAATCGCAATTCCAAAGAGAGTCGTTCGGTCGACCATATGGATCGCGGCGTTGCTTGTGACCATGGCCGTCGTCTGCTTCCTGGCGCCCGGCTGCGGGGGAGGAGCGTCCACCGGCGCGGACGCCTCAGCGACCACCGCACCGGGTGTGTCGACCACGCCCATGGTCCCCTCCACCGCTGCAACAACCGCATCAGGTGTCGCCGATGACGAGATAGGCCGGCCCCGACCTCGATCCCTTCATGAGAGAGTCATGGCAGAGCATCGCCTCCGCCAGGCGGCGACTGCGCACCAGCCGACGACGACCACCTCGGCGCTTCCACTCAAGCAGGCCGCCGCACCCAACGACTCGGCAGCCGTCCCCACCGATTCCACCGTTGTCGTCCTTACCGAAGGGCAGACTCCCCTGAGAGGGGTATGGAGCGGGACGGCGGAACGACTGGCGGCCCACCTCTCGACCATATGCCCGTCATCAAGCTTCACGGTCCCTGTCCTGGACCTCGCCGGATACTACGTGCGTTATTCCGCCGAAGCGGGACTGCGGGCGGACCTTCTTTGGGCACAGATGATCCACGAGACTGGTTACGGCATGTATGGGGGTAGCGTGGCGCCGGAGCAGAACAACTACGCCGGCATAGGGGCGACGGGAGGTGGCGAGCCCGGCATCAGCTTCCCAACAGCCGAAGCCGGAGTGATGGCGCATGTAGCTCACATGGTGGCCTACGTGTACGAAGAGAGTCCGACAGCGTGGGCCAACGTCACCGCCGACCCACGCTTCGACTTCGTCAACCCGCGCGGCGCAGCCAACGTCCTCGCCGACCTCAACGGCCGCTGGGCGGTGCCCGGGTCTACGTACGGTCAGAGTATCGAGCGGATCGCCCTAGCGATCAACACATACTGACGGCGCGCCTGGTGTCCCACCGCCCACAGCCCACATAGTGATTCGGCCCGGCTCCAGATTGAAGTCTGGAGCCGGGCCGACCGATTACAGCCCCGCGTTTGAGCTATGGATCAACACGCGCCGGCTTAATGCGCATCCATCCAGGTGGTCGTCCCCCAGGACCAGCCCACGAAGCCCGCTTCCATCGGGTATTCGGCGTGCACGTAGTCTTGGATGACGATAGCGGCAGGATAGTGGAACACCGGGATCATCAAGGCCTGCTCGTTCATCATGGCAACGATGTCTCCGGTCTTCTGGATCTGCTCTTCTTCGGTCCGGGCCTGAAGCGCGGGATCGAAGAGAGCATTGAATTCAGCGGGACGCTCGAAGCTCGCGAGGTTGGTCTTGGGTTGCGGCCCCCACCATGCGCAGCACGACATGAGGTAGACGACGTCGTTGCCGCTGAACATGAAGGCGAAGTCCTTCCAACCGGTGCCGAAGACCGAACCGTAGAACCGACCCGCGTCAGCTATGTCGAGGTTGGTGATGAAGCCGGCAGCATCGAGGTAGTTCTTGGCGATCTCCCCGCCGGTGTTACGGCCGCCTGCTTCGGCTATGCAAAGTATGTCGATCGGACAACCGTCGGGATAGCCGGCCTCTACCAGGAGGGCCTTAGCCTTTTCCGGGTCGTAGTCGCGCTTAACCACTATCCGGTCCGAACCCCATTCTCCCTCAGGCGAGACTGTGTAAATGGGCTCGTAGTACCCGTACCCGATCGCCTCACAGAGCGCGGGCTTGTCAAGCGCGTACTCGAGGGCTTCGCGGACCTTCTGGTTGCTCGCAGGCGATGTCGAGTCGGCCGTGTTGGGCATCATGTGATACTGGAACCCGGCCCAACCTGACTGGATCTTGAAGCCCTTGTCGGCCATCTCTTTCCGGCCTTGGGCGTCGGCTGATTGCCAGAGGTCGGCCTCGCCGGCCTGCATCATCTGAGAAGCGGTGGTGGCGTCGACGACGATGCTGACTTCGATAGCATCCAGCAGGACTTCTCCACCCCACCAGTCAGGGTTCTTGACCCACTTGAGTGACTGGTCACGGTTGAACTCAGCAAGCTTGAACGGGCCCGTGCCCACAAGGTTCCCGGAGGCCCAGTCTATCCTCTCCTCCTCCGTCGCTCCGCTGGCCTCATAGGCGGCCTGGGACACCATGGGCACCCAGGCGATTGACTGGAGCAGCTGGTTGTGCCAGTAATTCAGGTGCAACACATACGAGTAGTCGTCGACGATCTCGAATTCCTTGATGGCGTCGGCGAACTGCAGTTTGCCGGTGGGCGCAGCGAGATCGTAGTTCCACTTGGCTACCTGAGCGGTCAGTTCGGTGCCGTCATGGAACTTGACGCCTTCGTGGAGTTTGATCGTTATGGTGAGAGCATCTGGATCCTCGACAACGCTTTCAGCAAGGTCGGGGACCAGTTTGCGCCCAGGCGCGAACTTCATGATCCTCTCCAGGCCCGGGAACAGCGCTCCCTCCTCGGTCGGACCCATGGTGGGCCAGTAGCCGAGGACCTGAGGGCCCGCGTTGTGGATCAGTCTGAGAGTGCCGCCGGCAACCGGGCCAGCAGCCTCGGTCGTCGGGGTCTCGGCCGTGGTGTCGGGGCTCTCCGGAGCCGTAGTATCCGGGGAGCCCGCAGTTGTTACGGGCCCTGCGGTAGTGGTCGATGCTTCGTCACCATCGCCGCAGCCGACCACCAACACCATCAACATGGCGACCAGAAGGAGTATGCCGACACCCCATATGGTCTTTCTCGTGTTTTTCGTCACTTCTCTACCCCCAGTCCTTGACAACTGTTGCCTAGACTTGAACGTGAGTTCTTGACAGTCATGCACCCGGCAAAGTCCTGTCCCTCCCCCTTATACCCGAGATGTGCACCCCCTTCCTGCGCATTCTTCACACCATGAAAGAACGGCTGATCGTCGAGGATCACTTGTCTGGATTGCGGACGTACTCACCCGTGAGCACCAGATCCTGGTGGATCATGGGTTTGGCGGGGTCATGAATCTTGGTATAGCGGAGCGGGCAGTGCAACAGACCCGGCGGTATATGGACCATGAAGGGTTCAGTGAAGACGAAGGTCTCCAGCTCGGCGCCTTCCTCTCCAACCGTGAACTCCACCTCGCCCCCCAACTCGAGCATATGAGGCGGACAACCGTAGAACGAGAGGAACTGATCGAAGTCGTGGGAGTGCGTGGCCGGCACCATCTCGAACGGCTCGGTGATGGCGAAGGTCGCGATGCGGAAGGCCTTGCTCTCTATCTCAGCCGGCCCCAGCAGGAAGATGGCCGGATTCGGCACCTCTTGCTCATGCGGATGCTCGGGGATCTTGATTTCCTCGCCGACCCTGAAGTACTTCCTGTAAGGTGACCTGTCCAGCGTATTCAAAATGACTTCTCCCTCCTGATCCGGTGGGGCCCGGGTCAACCCTGGGCTTCATCCTTTTGATGAACGCTTTGTTCGGGAGGAGGCGCAGGATAGCAGAGGCCCGCCCTTAGCAACCGGCGGTAGGATCGACTGTGCATTCTGTCTTTGCATGCGCCCGTTCTCATCTGGTGTGACGCTCGGTGCGGACGGCCTCCGCAGCGCTAGGAAGTGGCGTGCCCGGTCGTGCCCCGACGCCTCAGTCAACACCTTCATGTGCTCCTCAGGCCGAAAAATCGCTGCATGCGCGGCCTCCCCTCGGCCCGACTATACAAGACCGGTAAGGGATGCGCAAGCCACCTGTATAGGTATCGCTGTATATACATACGTGTTAAGTGGATAGCCAGCCGGCACGTCCGTACGGCACTAAGAAGACATACAAGGCTGCCGGCGCGCCTACTCAAGGCCATCCCTGCCGTAGCTCCGCATCGGCCCCGTGGATGCATGCAGGATCGGGCGGTCCACCCTGCGGAAGTACATAGGGCAATGTCGCACCCCCCTCGGCACGAACACCATGGCGCTCTCAGTGATTGTGTGTTTCTCTCCTCCGATCCAGAGCTCCACTTCACCACAAAGATCGTGCGGTCGGTCGGGATCGGTGCCCCAGAACATGAGCAACTCGTCGAAATCGTCGTGGCAGTGTTCAGGCGGAGATCCCTCGGAAGCCTCATGGAACCAGACACTCTCCGCGTAGAACGCCCCTGGGACGAAGCGGGAGTCGATGAAGGTGACCGGGGATATGGTGGTCCCTTCAAACTTGCTCTTGTCGGCCGGATAGCTCGTAACGATGTTGTTCTTGTAGGTGCTCCCGTCGGTCATGTCGCTCCCTTCGTCACACGCCTTTGATCACGACCACGTCCTCTGTGAGGCGGCGGATGCTGCGAATCTCCAACTCCTCGCGGACGATGTCTGGATACGCGGTCAGATTCACGGCCGCCTCCCTGCTGCCGGTCACCCCACTCTTAGGCAGGCCACCTCGTGATCGTTGCCCAGGTCTTTCAGCACAGGCACCGTCTTGCTGCACTCCGGGATGGCATTGACGCATCTCGCGTGGAAAGTGCAGCCCGAAGGCGGGTTGACCGGGCTCGGCACTTCGCCCTCCAACACTATTCTCTCCCGAGTCGCTTCTAGATCGGGGTCCGGCACGCAGACCGCGGATAGAAGAGCCCGTGTGTAGGGATGCAGCGGATTGTCGTACAACTCACCGGGTGTGGTGATCTCCACTATCCGCCCCAGATACATGACCGCGATCCTGTCGCTGAAATGCTTGACCACCGAGAGATCGTGTGCGATGAATATGTAGCCCAGTCCTGAGGCGCCTTCGCGTAGATCCATGAGCAGATTGATGATCTGGGCCTGGATGGAGACGTCAAGGGCCGACACCGGTTCGTCACAGATGATGAGCTTGGGCTCGCCGGCCAGGGCCCGAGCGATGCCGATACGCTGTCGCTGGCCCCCGCTGAACTCATGGGGGAAACGTGACATAAGGTTCGGATCAAGACCAACCTTGACGAAGAGACGCTCGACCCAATCGTTGTAGTCCCGCTTGTTCTCGACGAGCTTATGGACCTTGAGCGGTTCGCCCACGATGCTCCCGGCCGACTGCCGAGGATCGAGCGAAGCATAGGGGTCCTGGAAGATGACGGAGATGTTCCTGCGCAACGGGCGAAACTCCTTCTCGGACATGGATGTGATGTCCACGCCGTCGAAGCATATGCGTCCTCCTGTAGGCGTGTACAGCCGGCTGATGCACCGTCCCACCGTCGTCTTGCCGCAGCCGCTCTCGCCCACCAGACCTAAGGTCTCGCCTCGGCGGATCTTGAGAGTCACCCCGTCGACCGCCTTGACCTCCCCGACCTTCCGCCTGAGCAACCCTCTTCTGATTGGAAAGTGCATCTTGAGACAGTCGATGTCGAGAAGCACATCGGTCGAGGCCGCCCTCTCAGAGACGGGGGGCGTCGTCTCAGGTACGGTCGTCATTCGCCTGTCGCCTCCATCATGTAGCATCGCGCCATATGACCCTCTCCGTCGATCGGCTCCAGTTCCGGCCACGGTTCGAGGCGGCAGCGTTCGCCCGCCACTGCGCAACGGGGCAGGAAAGCGCATGTGGGTGGAAGATCGATGAGATTGGGCGGCGTCCCATCGATGGGCACCAGACGTCGGCCTCTCTCCTCGTCCAGGCGAGGAACGCTCTTGAGTAGGCCTATGGTGTAGGGGTGCCGCGGCCTATAGAAGATATCGCGGCAGAGTCCCTGCTCGACTATCCTACCTGCGTACATGATGTAGATCCGGTGAGCGTAGCGGGCTACCACCCCCAGATTGTGTGTCACCAACACGAGAGCGCCCTGACACCCTTCAATCGAAGAGAGCATCAGCTCGAGCAACTGCGCCTGGGTGGTACAGTCCAGAGCCGTGGTGGGCTCATCGGCGATCACCATCTTCGGCCGGCACGCCACTCCGATGGCTATCATGACCCGCTGCCGCATCCCCCCGCTGAACTGGTGAGGATAGTCGTCCAGGCGGCTCTGGGCGCTCGGTATGCCCACGGAATCGAGCAGTTCCGCGGCCCGGGCCCGCGCTTCCTTCTTCGTCATCCCGAGATGCAGTTCAAGCGATTCTGTCAACTGGCGTCCGATGGTGAGCACCGGGTTGAGCGAGGTCATGGGCTCCTGGAAGATCATGCTGATTTTTGCGCCTCGTATCTCACGCATCTGAGGACTGCTCGCTCGGTACTTCAGGAGGTTATGGCCCTCGAACCAGACCTCTCCTCCCACGATGCGGCCGGGATTGCGGACCAGCTGCATGACCGATAGCTGGGAGACCGACTTGCCGCAGCCGCTCTCGCCCACGATCCCGACTATCTCCCGCTCGTCGACTGTGTAGGAGACTCCGTTGACCGCGCGGACCACGCCCTCCTCCACTCGGAACTCAGTCTGGAGGTTGTCCACCCGCAGCAGTTCCACCGCCGGTCTCACCTCACACGCAGTGGGCAAGGCGTTCATAGCGTTCCCCGAAGCTTGGGATCCAAAGCGTCCCGCAGACCATCGCCCACCATATTGAAGGCGAACACCACGACTGCGATGGCGAGAGAAGGAGCGAAGCAGAGCCACGGCAGAGTCCCGAGATCGCGGATACCGGCGGAGGCCATACTGCCCCAAGCCGCTCCGGGAGGCTGTATGCCGATGCCGATGAAGCTCAGGCCGGCTTCCGCCAAGATCACGTTGCCGATCATGGTGGTGATGAGCACAAGGAGTGGCTGGAAAGCGTTGGGAAGGACATGCCGCACCATCGTGCGGAAGCTTTTCGAACCGATGGCCCTCTGAGCCATGATGTACTCGTTCTCCCTTACGCTCAGGGTCTCGGCGCACATCAAGCGTGTGTAGCCCGGGATGGTGGCTATGGAGAGGGCGATTATGACGTTCTGGAGACCACCCCCTAACACCGCCGCCAGGAGAAGGGCGAGTATCAACATTGGAAAGCCCATCAGAGCATCCATGATCCTCATGATGATCGCATTCACCACCCCCCCCAGATACCCGGCGAGCAGTCCTAGGATCATCCCGATGATCGCCGAGACGATGACCGTGCCGAAGCCTACGTAGAGAGCGGTCCTGGTCCCATAAACGAGGCGGCTGAAGACGTCGCGTCCCATGTTGTCGGTCCCCACCCAGTGCTCACTGCTTGGGGGCTGCAGGTTCTCCTTGAGATTCTGCAGGTTGGGGTCGTATGGCGCGATCAGGGGAGCGAAAATGGCCGTGAGCACCCATATCAATATGACGGCGACGCCGACGATCACCAACTTACGCTGGAAGAAGACCCTGAGGAAGCGCTTCCACTCGTTCACCCGTGGAGCGGCGATGGTCTCCACGGCCGGTGTGGTTGAGACGTCATTCATAGCGGATCCTTGGGTCGAACCAACCATACGATATGTCCACGATCAAGTTGACCAACACGATCATGAAGGCGATGACGAGGGTGCCCCCCTGAATGATGACGTAATCGCGCTGGAAGATGGCGTCCACGAGCATCCTCCCCATCCCGGGTATGTTGAAGACCTGCTCGACGATCACCGATCCGCCGAAGATGATGCCGATGCTGATGCCCAGAAGCGTGATCACCGGTATGAGACTGTTCTTCAGGACATGCCTCGTGACGACGACCCTCTCTCTCAAACCTTTGGACCACGCTGTGCGGACGTAGTCCATGTTGTTCACTTCGAGAACGCTCGATCTCATCTGCCGAGCGGTCACAGCAAGAGGCGTCACCGCGAGACAGATGATGGGCATAATGCCCTGCCTGAGGCTCTTGCCGAAGTTGTTCCACGGCAACTCAAACCCGATGAACGGCAGCCAGCGCAGCTTCAGCGCGAAGATGTACATCAGTATGAAGGCAGCCAAGAACACCGGGATGCACAGGCCGACGTAGGACAGGATGGTCACCAACGTGTCGATCCACTTGCCCCTCCTGATGGCGGCCACCAATCCAAAAAAGATGCCGAGGACCGTGCTCAGCACCGTGGCCACAAGGCCCAACACGAGAGTGACCGGCAGCCTTTGCTTGAGGATCGTGCCGACGTCGTCTTTGTACCTGATCGACTCGCCTAGATCGCCTTGGAATATCCCCTTGACCCAATTGAGATACTGGATGGGCACAGGTTTGTCCAGTCCGTGCTTGGCCCGCAGCTGGTCGAGCATCTCCTCGCTTAGGCTCCCCCCCGAACCCATCTGCTGACCCGCCCAGATCTGAACCGGATCGCCCGGGATGAGGCGGAGCGAGAAGAACACGATCAGCGACACGATGAAGAGGACGACTACGCCCCACAAGACGCGCCTGATTATGTACGTGGTCATCGTCCGCCTCTCAGAACGCCGAGTGCGCGACACAAGCGGCTCATGCGTACACACCATACTCTTTGGTGAAGTCTATCAAGGCCTTGAGGTTCTCGGGGCGCGCGTCGTCGCAGGGACATCTCGACGACATCACGTAACCGCCGTCTCGTCCACAGTAGTCTATGAGTTGCTTGGCCGCAGCGCGCACCTCGTCGGGCGTACCCGTCGCGAGAAGCGAGACGGGTACGTTCCCACTGATACAAAGATGCCCCCCTAGTACGTCCTTAGCTCTGAACATATCGGTAGTATCGAAATGCGCGAAGATCTTGCCCTTCGGCAGTTCGAGCAGATACTCGAGGCGAGACGTATAGTCGCCCTCCGTCATGAACATGACTGTGAACCCGCGTTGTGCTAATTCGACCACCAACCCTTTGAGCGTGGGCCAGTAGAACGTCTCGAACTGTTGGAGCGAGCAGAAACCCTCCGAACCGAAATGAAGCGGGATCATGACGCTGTTGACCCCGCCTTCCAACGGCATACCGATCCGCCGGAGCAGGCCCCTCATGATCGACTCGCACGCTTCTTGCAGCTCGTCGGGGTGCCTGAACAGATCCATCATGACACCCCGCATGCCCCTCAGGTTGTCGGCAATGACGTCATAGGGAGCCAAAGCCATATGGCCGGCCAGCGGCGGAAACCCCAGGTCTTCTATCTCCTTGGAGAACGCCGCCAGCCTCGGCTGCCACTCGAGATACTCGTGCCCGATCCTCTGAAGCGCCTCCAAGGTCGCCGCGGCCTCCGGCGTGACCAACGCCTCGGCGAGCGCCAGAACGCTCCGGAAGCCCATGTCACCCGCCGGCAACATATCGATGGAGCCGAACCCCTCCATAGCCGCCGACATGCGCGGCATGTAGCGTGTAAGAATGAACGCGGTCGGGTCGGAGATCAGAAGGTCGTACTCGGTCTCCCGCATATACTCGCCGTCAAGATACTGGTGGGACTGCATCGTCGAGCCATTCTGACCCGGCCACTGGATAACGCGCGGGCCGATCAGCTCCAGCACGCTGCCGGGGAAGAACGGCTGGACGCCACTGATGTCGGCCCCAAAGTCGAGCAGTGTCTTCTTGCAGGCGGCAAGCCAAGTGTCGTAGTCGTAGTGACTGGCGGCATAGGGTATGCCGCAGTACTTGGCCGGGAAATAGCCGAAGTTGATCTCAAGAGGGACTCTGTCGGGTGTCTCTAGACGAACCGCGTCATCAAACCGTTTGCGTCGCTCCAGGAACCGTTCAGCCGGAGATGCGCCCATTCTTCTCCTTGCCAGCCCTTCGAGATCGACCCGTCTTGTCGAGGCTGTCTACCTGTAGCACGTAGGGTCGATGCCAGTCAAGGGTTGATAGTGAATCACGCCGCCCACAAGTTTGGAACACCGCGCCGGTGTCTCAAGCCGTGCAGCCATCCGCGCGGACCGCCTGACTGGGCGTCGTCGCCTCGTCTAGCTTATACTGTCGTCCGGCATAGACAGACGGGGGACTGGAGCGCCGATGAACCTGCTGGAACTACTCGCGAGTGACAAGAAGACGATCTTCCTCGATGGAGCCATGGGTACCCAATTGGGAGAAGCCGGCCTTGAGATGGGTGGCCGGAACTGTGCAACCCATCCGGATGAGGTGCTGGCCGTGCACCGACGTTACGCAGAGCGTGGTATCGATCTCCTCATCACAAACACCTTGACCATGAACCGGGTCAACATCGAATCGCACAGCATGAGCGTGGACGTCCGTGAGGTCAACCTAGAGGGCGCGCGACTAGCCCGTGAGGCTGCCGCCGACACACAGCTCGTCCTGGGTGACATGAGCTCCACCGGCAAGTTGCTGAAACCGTACGGAGTCCTCTCGGAGGACGAGGCATACGCGACCTTCCAAGAGCAGGCGGCTCTCCTTAAGGAAGGAGGAGTCGACGGCCTCATCGTCGAGACCATGATCGATCTCCGGGAAGCCCTCTGTGCGCTAAAAGCGGCGCGCGAGACGACCGAGCTGCCGGTCCTTGCCACCATATCTTTCAACACCGTGCGCAACGGTGGTCGTACCGTCATGGGCGACTCCGCCCATGATTGCGCCCAAGCGTTGACCGAGGCGGGCGCATGCGCGGTCGGCACGAACTGCGGTAGCCTCGACCCGCTCGAGATGGCGGGGATAGTGGCGACGATGCGGGATGCGACCCTGCTGCCCATCATCGCTCAACCCAATGCGGGAAAAGGGCGGCTGCAGGACAAGCAGCTGGTCTTCGACATGAGACCCGAGGCCTTCGCCGCCGGGATCGAAGAATGTGTTCTGGCCGGTGCGCGGCTGGTTGGAGGCTGCTGCGGTACGTCACCGGCCCACATCGGCGCTATGGTCGAACTGCTCGACGGGATGAAGCCCGGCGTGAGCGGTAGCGACGCATCCGGGTAGTCATGGCCCACTCGTGCGATAATCTTCGCGGCCGGACGTATGCACATGTGACAAGGAGAGCATTCGTATGCCAGCTTGGTTAGGCCCATGGGAGATAGTCATCGTCGTGGTGATCATCCTGCTCGTCTTCGGCGGCAAGTGGATTCCGCGCCTGGGCTCATCGCTGGGTCGTTCGCTGAGAGGGACCAAGATGGGTCTCAAGGAAGCCGGAGAAGAGTTCAGGAAGGAGCTGCAGGAGGACGTCGAAACCGACGCTCCCGCCGAGAAGGACGCTCCCGCCGATAAGGACGCTTCGACCGAGAAGGACTCCTCGACCGAGAAGACAAGCTCCACTGGAGACTCAGCCTAGGAGAGGCCGGAGAAGGGCGTTCAGTCCGCCAACCTCCGCGCCGGGTACTTCACCTGGGCGCCGATAAGGAGGATGAGCGGAAGGAGACGCTACCCACCCTATGGCCTTGCTCGAAGTGAATAGCGAGCGAATCAGCGGCGAAGGCACCTTCTGGGCCCAGTTCGTCATATTGGGCGTCGTGGGGGTCGTGCCCTACGTCTTCGCGATCAGGGTGTTCAGAAGGAAGGATCTGCCTCTGTGAAACTCGATCCGCCGCGCTCCGCCTCGCGCGTCGGCGGCCGGCAGAATGCGCCCGGAAGGATTCGAACCTTCGACCTTGGGATTAAGAGTCCCCTGCTCTACCAACTAAGCTACGGGCGCGCGGAGCGCATTGTACACGATTGCCCTGGCGAATGACGGTATATTTAGAGGACCCGCGAACCCTAGGAAGGATCCCCATGGCTTCATCCGTGCGTGTCCGCTTCGCCCCCAGTCCTACCGGCGCCCTGCACGTGGGCGGCGCCCGCACGGCCGTATACAACTGGGCGTTCGCGCGTCGCAACGGCGGGGCCTTCATCCTGCGTATCGACGACACCGACCCGGGACGCTCCACGGCTGAGAACACCGCGCAGATCCTCCGTTCTCTCGAGTGGCTGGGGCTCGACTGGGATGAGGGACCGGGGGTGGATGGGTCATTCGGTCCCTACTTCCAGGCAGAGCGGGCGGACAACTACCACGCGGCCCTCGAGCGCATGAAGGCCGATGGGAGCGCCTATCCCTGTTTCTGCTCGCCGGCCGAGCTTGAGGCGAAACGGGCCTCGGTGCGCGCCGGAGAGGCCGAGGGAGTATCCGGCGGATACGACCGGGCGTGCCGACGACTTGACGCCGCGACCACGGCCGCCCGCATCGCGGCCGGCGAGCCGCACGTGTGGCGGCTCGCAGTGCCGGAGGGCCGCGGCGACATCGTGGTCCCCGACGCGGTCCGCGGGGACACGGTCTTCCCGGCGACGGCTATGGACGACTACGTGCTCGTGCGCGGCGACGGCACGCCGACTTACAACTTCGCCACCGTGGTCGACGACGCCGACATGCAGATCACGCACGTCATCCGTGGTGACGATCATCTCTCCAACACACCGCGCCAGATACTCGTATACGAGGCGCTGCAGAGGCCGGTCCCGGTCTTCGCCCACCTTTCGATGATCTGGGGCTCCGACGGCAAGAAGCTTTCCAAGCGGCACGGCGCCACATCTGTGGAGGCGTTTCGCGACGAGGGCTACCTTCCCGAGGCCCTGCTCAACTATCTGGCACTCCTCGGTTGGTCGCTCGACGGAGAGACCACCATAGTGCCACCCGAGGTGCTGAAGGCGGAGTTCTCCCTCGAGCGCATCTCCATGAGCCCTGCGGTCTTCGACTTCGAGAAGCTCGAATGGATGAACGGCGCATACATCAGGGAGATGGCACCCGAGGTGTTCGAGGAGCGTATGATCCCCTGGCTGGAGAAGGCCGGACTCGCCTCGGCAACGGAGCTGGAGGAGCGACACGATTGGCTGCTGACCCTGGCCCCCCTCGTCGCCGAGCGCGCCAAGCGTATGACCGATATCGCGCCTATGGTGCGGTTCTTGTTCGACGAGGAGACGGCCATAGATCCGGCAGCGGCCAAGAAGGTCCTGGCGAACGAGGACGCGGGCCGCGTGCTCGCGGCCACACGCGATGCGCTGGCGGCCGTGGAGCCTTGGACTCGCTCCGCCGTCGAACAGGCGCTCCGCGCGCTCCCCGAGGCGCTCGCCGTGAAGCCGAGGCAGCTGTTCCAGGTGGTGCGAGTGGCTGTGACCGGCTCCGCCGTGTCGCTGCCGCTGTTCGAGTCGGTCGAGCTGCTTGGACGAGAGCGGGCCTTGGCCCGGTTGGAAGCGACCCGGTTGGAGGCGGCCCAATGAAAGCGGCTCGTTTTGGGGACACCAGCCGGTCTTGGAGACGCCGACCCATCTTGGATGTGCCGGCCGGTCTTGGAAGTGCCGGCCCGTCTTCGATGGGCCGAGCGGTAGTCGATCCTTGACGCCATGAAGGGGTTATGAGACAAAGACGCCTTGATGGCGACATATGAGAAGTTGCCACGACGAAGCCGATAGGGGAACCATGCCGGATCCGGACATGAACGAGGAACGCCGAGACTTCATACGCGAGATCGTCCAGCAGGACCTGGACTCCGGACGCGTCAAGAACGTGGTCACCCGGTTCCCGCCGGAGCCCAACGGCTACCTTCACATCGGCCACGCGAAGGCCATCTGCATCAACTTCGGCATCGCCCGCCGGTACGACGGCCGCTGCAACCTGCGCATGGACGACACCAACCCCACCAAGGAAGACGTGGAGTATGTCGAGTCCATCACCGCCGACATCAAGTGGCTCATCGAGGGTTGGGCCGACCACTGCCTGGGCTTGAAGCCCATCGGAGGCCTGCCGGACAGGATCGACGTCGACGGCCGCGAGGACTTCTACATAGCCTCGGTCACGCCGGCGGAGAGTGCCGCGCAGCAGAGTCCGGCGCTGGAACCCTTCTTCGCCTCCGATTACTTCGAGGCCCTCTATGAGTACGCGCTCGAGTTGATCCGCAGGGGCAAAGCCTACGTTTGCGACCACACCGCGGAGGAAGTGGACCAGATGCGGGGGGCGCCCGACCGCCCGGGCAGGGAGAGCGCCTATCGGGAGCGCCCGGTGGAAGAGAATCTCGACCTGTTCCGGCGCATGCGCACCGGTGAGTTTCCCGACGGAGCACGTACCCTCCGGGCCAAGATCGACATGAGCGCACCCAACGTATGGCTGCGCGACCCGGTGCTCTACCGCATCCGCCACACCTCACACCACCAGACCGGCGACCGGTGGTGCATCTACCCCATGTACGACTTCGCACACGGACTCTCCGACTACATCGAGGGCATCACGCACAGCCTCTGCTCGCTGGAGTTCGAGGTGCACCGTCCCCTGTACGAATGGATCCTGGAAGCCCTCGAGCTGCCCCGCGTCCACCCACGCCAGCGTGAGTTCGCACGCCTCAACGTCACCTACACCATCATGAGTAAGCGCAAGCTCCTGCGGCTCGTCCAAGAGGGGCACGTACGCGGCTGGGACGACCCCCGTATGCCGACTCTGTCCGCGATGCGTCGCAGGGGCTACCCGGCCGAAGCCATACGGACTTTCGTCCAGGCCGTAGGGGTCGCAAAACGCGAGAACATGGTGCAGATCGAATACTTGGAGCACTTCGTCCGGGAGAATCTCAACCGCTCGACGCCCCGCGTCATGGCGGTGCTGCGACCGCTCCGCGTGGTCATCGAGAACTACCCGGAAGAACAGGTCGAGGAGCTCGACGCCGTCAACAACCCTGAGGACGCTTCGGCCGGCACCCGCAAAGTACCGTTCTCGCGCGTGATCTACATAGAACAGGACGATTTCCGCGAAGTGCCGCCCCCTAAGTATCATCGCCTCAGCCCCGGGGTGGAGGTGCGATTACGCTACGCGTACCTGATCACCTGCACCGATGTTGTCAAAGACCCTGCGACCGGCGAGATAGTGGAGGTGCGGGCCACCTACGACCCGGCTACGCGGGGAGGCGATACGCCCGATGGGCGCAAGGTCAAGTCCACCATCCACTGGGTGTCGGCGAAGCATGCCATCGACGCCGAGGTACGGCTCTACGACAGGCTGTTCTCTGTGGAGGACCCGGACGACACACCGGAAGGAGAGGACTTCACCCGGAACCTGGCCTCTGAGTCACTGGAGATCCTCAGAGACGGCAAACTCGAACCGTCGCTCGCCGCGGCCAAGCCTGGTTCACGATACCAGTTCGAGCGGTTGGGCTACTTCTTCACCGACCCGGAGGACTCGCACCCCGGCGCTCCCGTGTTCAACCGCACCGTCACCCTGAAGGACACCTGGGCGCGCATCGAGCGTAGACAGAACCGGCGCCCATAGGGACCTGCGCGGATCCCCGCCGGCGCCGCCGACCTTCGCTCCGGCGCCTACATGCCCCGGCGGTGGCCTTGGTGATAAACTTGCTGCCGCCTTGCCTGGTGGTGTAACGGCAGCACGACTGGCTCTGGACCAGTTAGTCGAGGTTCGAATCCTCGCCAGGCAGCCAGCGCGGCCCGTTCGTCTAGCGGTTAGGACACCGCCCTCTCAAGGCGGAGATCACCGGTTCAAATCCGGTACGGGCCACCTTTCCGGTCGATGGGGCTCCCTTCCTTTGCCCACCGAGCCTCTCCCCCGCGCTCGGTCGCCTGCCCTACCGTCCCCGCTCACCTCGCCCCAGCGTGTTGACTCTTCGTTAGTAGGGATGTCACCATGCAAGTGGTGCAGGGTGCACGCTCGTAGCGGGCCGCGCATCCCATGTCACCAGCAACACCTACACGCAGAGGGGAGCCAAAGTGGGTCTGAAGAAGATGTGGCTTACTGTCAACGGCGCGCGACGGATGTTGATCTGCGATCCGGACAAGGACTCGCTGGCGACTGTGCTCAGAAGAATGGGTCTCACCGGTGTCAAGGTGGGGTGCGAGGCCGGCCAATGCGGCGCGTGCTCCGTCATTGTCAATGGAGAAGTGATCCGGTCGTGCGCCAAGACGATGAAGTATGTAGATGAAGACTCCCAGGTCACGACGATCGAAGGCATAGGCACTCCCGAGAATCTCCACCCCCTCCAGCAGGCGTGGATAACCTATGGCGGCGTTCAGTGCGGTTTCTGCACGCCGGGGTTCATCGTATCGGCCAAGGGACTGCTGGACACCAACCTATCGCCCTCCAGGGAGGAGGTACGCGCCTGGTTCCAGAAACACCACAACGTCTGCCGTTGCACGGGGTACAAGCCTCTCGTCGACGCCGTGATGGAAGCCGCCAAGGTGATGCGCGGCGAGGCTGCGATGAAGGACATCACCTACTCCGTGCCCGCGGACGGCAAGATCTACGGAACGCGTTTTCCAAGACGCGAAAGCGGAGTCTCCCGGGTATGCGGGCTCGCCAATTATGGCTCCGACATGGCGGCACTGATGCCCGAGGACACCCTTCACCTGGCAGTGGTGATGCCGCAGGTCGCACACGGCAACATCAAGAGCATAGACGATACCGAGGCGCTCAAGATGCCGGGCGTCGTGAAGGTCATCACCGCGAAGGACGTGAAGGGCACCAACCGGCACGCCACTCCTACGGTGCACCCGCGGGCGAGGAGCAGCGGTCTCTTCTGGCCCATCATCTGCGACACCAAGATCTCGAGGTTCGGCGACGTAGTCGGTGTCGTGGCGGCGGACACACGTGAGCATGCCAGGGAGGCGGCCAAGGCCGTGAAGGTGGAGATCGAACCGCTCCCTGAGTATGCTACGGCACTCGAAGCGATACTGCCCGACTCGGTGCCCATCCACGAAGGGCAACCGAACTTGTTCCTCACCACCCCGCTCCACAAGGGAGAAGACACCAGGGAGGTCTTTGATAGAGCGGACTGCGTGGTGGAGGGGAGCTTCCATTCCGGGCGAGAGCCACACCTCTCCATCGAGCCGGACGTAGTCCAGGCCTACGTGGACGACGAGGGCAACCTGACCGTCCACAGTAAGGCACAATACGTATACGGCACCAAGTACATGATCGCGGGCGGCGTGGGACTTCCACCTGAGAAGATCAGGGTGATCCAGAACGAGACCGGCGGTGCCTTCGGCTACGCCGTCAGCCCACCTTCAGCGAGCCTGGCAGCTGCATGCTGCTTGGCCGTCGACCGGCCTGTCTCACTCGAGTTCTCCTATCCGGAGCACCAGTACTTCACGGGGAAGCGCTCAGCCGGGTATGCCAACGTCCGATTGGCCGCCAACAAAGACGGCAGGATACAGGGCTACGAGTTCGACGCCCTGCTGGATATGGGCGGATACATGCACATGGTGGAGCTCTATGTGTGCAAGGGACTCAGCCTTCACGGGTTCGGTTACGACATCCCCAACATGATGGGTCTCTTCAAGCTGGCGCACTCCAACATCAGCTATGGGACCGCGTACAGGGCCTTCGTCGAGACTCAGACCTCGGTGCCGTCGGAATCCATCATGGACATGATGGCCGAGAAGCTGGATATGGACCCGTTCGAATTCCGCTACAAGAATATCCAAAGGCCCGGGGCGCTCACAACCAACAGCCGGCCGCCACGGGAGTACCCACTCGAAGAGCTCATGGACATGATGCGGCCCAAGTATGAAGCCGCCGTAGCGAAGGCGAAGAAGGAGAGCACGCCGGAGAAGAAACGCGGCGTAGGCGTCGCGATCGGCGGCTTCCATACCGCCGGCCCGGGAGACGATGGCTATATCGACCTTGAGATGTGCGCCGACGGCACCTTTGTCATGTACAACACGTGGGAAGACATGGGGCAGCACGCGGAGAGCGGCGCGCTGATGCACACCTACGAGGCCCTGCGGCCCCTGAATGTGCCTCTTGAGAAGATCAAGTTGGTATCAAACGACAGCAGGCTATGCCCCGACACCGGTATCGCGGGCGGCAGCCGCAGTCACTGGACGGTAGGTAGGGCCACGTTCGACGCGGCCGCCAAACTGATGGACGCTATGCGTAAGCCGGATGGGACCTATCGCACTTACGAAGAGATGGTGGCGGAGGGCATCCCCACCCGGTACCAGGGCGCGTCGGTCGTCCCTCGGGAATTCGGGATGCTGGACGCCAACACCGGAGAGGGCGAAGCCTTCCCGGAGACCATGTATGTCGTGTGGATGAGCGAGATCGAGGTAGAGGTGGCTACCGGCAAGACGAAGGTGCTTGCGCTGAAGGCGGCCTCCGACGTCGGAGTCATCGGCAACCTGCAGGGTGTCGAAGGCCAAGCCTACGGCGGCATGTCGCACTGCGTGGGCTTCGCGCTCAAGACCGATTTTCGAGACATGAAGAAACACGCCACCATGAAGGGCGCCGGTATCACCGAGATCGAGGACATGCCGGACGATATAGAGCTTCTCTGGCTGGAGACACCGAGGGCCATCGAGCCGCACGGCTCGGCGGGAGCCTCCGAGTGCTTCCAGAGCGCGCTGCACGTCGCGATTCTGAACGCCATCAACAACGCCGTCGGGGTGAGGATAACCGAACTGCCGGCGTCTCCCGAGAAGGTGAAGGCGGGCATCGAGGCGAAGGCGCGCGGCGAAGAGATCCGCGCACCCAAGTACTACCTCGGACCCGACTTCTATGAGGATATCGACGGATTAGCCGAACATCCGGTTTCCTGGGCCACCACCGAGTAGGTGGGTGCCGGAACCGGAGCTGCAGACATCGTGCGTGTGATGGACCGCGGAGGCAGAAGGGCATATGAGCCATTTGCGTCTGCGTGCGTCCATGGCGAGTTGCCCTCCTGCAGCGTGTCGTGCCCGCTCAACCTGGACGTGCGCGACATCCTTCGGCAGGTGCAGGCGGGGAACTTCACCGCCGCCTACAACACCTATAGGGTGAAGGCGGTCTTCCCGGAGATCGTCTCGCGCATCTGCGACGAGCCCTGCAGAGCCGGCTGCGTGAGGAGAGAGCTGGACGAAAGCGTGTCACTACGACTGCTCGAAAGAGCCTGTGTCGAGTTTGCGCGCGTGAAGACGGTCCCCAGCTACAACCTCCCTCCGAAGACAAAGAGGATAGCCGTGATCGGAGCCGGCCTCAGCGGTCTCACCTGCGCCGTCAAGCTGGCGGCCAAGAGCTATCCGGTCACAGTCTATGAGAAGAGCGGCAGACTCGGCGGCCGGATGTGGGACCTGTTGAGTCCGGAGATATTCCTGCCGGCGATCCGATCTCAGATCGACGCCGGTAATTGTACGGTATGTTTCGAGACGGAGATCACCTCACTCCGCGACGTCGACCATGACGTGGTGGTCGTGGCTACAGGCGAAGGCGGCGAGACCTTCGGCCTCTTGGAGGAGATGAACCTGCTGTCGTACGGGACGACGCGACCTGGAGCGTTCGTCATCGGCAACCTACTCGGGACAACGCCGGTCGAGGACATAGCTCAGGGCCGGATCGCCGCTTCTTCCGTCGAGAAGTACCTCAAAGTCGGAGCGATGGACGGAATGCCGGAGACCTTCAGGCAGACAAGCTGCGCCTTCCAGATGGACCTCTCGAAGGTGAAGAGCAGCACGGCCGTCGTGCCGCGGGACGGCGAGTCGTACGAGCAAGAGGAGGCGTCGGCCGAGGCCGGCAGATGCCTGCTGTGTGACTGCACCGTCTGTAGCGACGGGTGCGAGTTGTTCGGGTCGTTCCGCAAGATGCCCAAGCAGATGGTCTCCGATGCGGTGGCTTCGCTCAACACCAAGCGTAGCGCCGGGATGGTCCGAGCGATGTCGTCATGCAATCTGTGCGGTCTTTGCGGCAAGATCTGCCCCCAGGGGATCGACATGGGACGTTTTTTCCAAGACTTCCGAGTCTTCAAGCACGAAGACGGTCTGCTTCCTCCGGCGTTCCATCAATTCTTCATGTCCGATCTGCGGCACGCCAATGAGGAAGCCTACCTGGCCCGCACGGCCCCCGATCACGCCCGAGCCGACCGTGTCTTCTTCCCCGGCTGTCAGTTGGCGGCAAGTGACCCCCGGCATGTGGTGTTGACATACCACCATCTTCTCGAGCGCCTCCCCGATCTGGGACTGATACTCGGCTGCTGCGGCGCGCCGGCGGAGTGGGCGGCCGAGACCGCGCTCAGAGATGAGATCGTAGAGAGACTGACGGCAGAATGGGAGCGGTTCGGCAGGCCGGAGTTCGTGTTCGCCTGCTCTACCTGTAGACTTCAGTTCGAGAGATACATGCCTGAGATCCGCGGCGTCTCCCTTTACGCGCTGCTCCTGGAGGTCGGGTTGCCCGACCTCGCGACATCCGAGGTGCGGGAGGCCTGCGTCTTCGACCCCTGCTCAAGCAGACACGACGGGTCCGCGCAGCAAAGCGTGCGTCGAATCGCCGAGAAGACCGGCATTGCCCTCACAGAGCTTCCCTGGAGCGGGGAGAAGGCTCAGTGCTGCGGTTGGGGAGGGCACATGGCCGTCGCGAACCCCAAACTGGCTATCACCATCGGCCGGAACCGCTCGTCGGCCCACACACTCCCATACATCACGTACTGCGCCAACTGCCAGGAGGTGTTCAGCCGCCGCGGGAAGGACTCGCGGCATGTCCTTGACATAGTGCTGGGTCTCGACAAGACACGGTACCGCTCGCCATCTCTGGGACAACGTCGAGTCAACAGAATGGCGGCCAAGCGGACCGTGCTCAAGGATGAATGGAGTCTTGACGTGGCGGATGAAGAAGAAGTGCGTCTCGAAGCCGGACCCGTCATCATCCCGGACGAACTGCTCCTGAGGATGTACGACGACCGTATCCTCGAGGAGGATGTCTATAGGACGATTGAGCACTGTGAGACCACAGGCAGCGCAGTGTATGACCCAAGCCGGGATGTCTTCGTCGGCCATCTGCGCATTGGTGTCATCACCTATTGGGTCGAGTATGCCAAGTCCGGCCGGGGTTATGTGTTGCGGAGTGTGTACTCCCACAGGATGGAGATCGTCGAGCGCTGAGACGGCGAGACAGGCCCGCCGTGCGGTGGCCGGGAAAGGAGGGTCGAGGCAGTATGGGAGAGCTGATCTGTGTGAAGTGCAACGTGGTCCTTGTCGAGGAGAGGGTGGAACTGCGCTATCTGGACCACACCGTCAGCGTCGACACTCTGAAGTGTCCCGAGTGCGGGCAGGTCTGCTTCTCCGAAGAGCTTGTCAGAGGGAGTATCAACGAGACCGAGATGTCCCTCGAGGATAAGTGACAGGCCGACGCCGACCTCCACGAGGCCTGCTCGAGCGGGGCGACGGGATGGCCGTAGCAGCCTCCAGCAACTCGACCCTCAGTGGATGTAGACCTTGGTCCCATCCGGTATCAGGGGCGCGGTGGAATCCATCGCCCTGAGGTCGTCCATGTCCCATTTCGGCAGCCGGATACACCCGTTACTGGCCGGATATACCGGCACCGAGGGGTAGCCGTGGATGGCCAGCACGTTGCCGGGGTTGAGATATAGCGCCCTGTAGCGCGGCCCATCAGCGATCGGCTTGCGCTGGACCGTATAGGGCGCCGAGCGATACGTGAAGCTTCTGCCGGTCGAAGTAGGCAGGACCCTCGTCACGATGCCGTTCTCCACATACAGGAACAGCTGCTTAGCCAATACCACTTCGATCCACACCCCCGGACCTCCCCGAGAAACGGTCGGTCTGGAGGCCCCGGCCAAACGCACCCACGTAGTAGCCCCCACCACCCCGTCGCGGTTCAGGCCCTCCCACTTCTGAAACGCGATGACCGCGAACCGGGTCCGCTCGTCGAACACCCCATCGATGGGGCCCGGCCGGTAGCCGAGATCGCTCAGCCGTTGCTCCAGCCATTGGACGTGAGCGCCACGGCTGCCGGCGCGCGCGGTCGGATAGACCGGCCCGACCGGCGCCGGTGGAGGAGGTGCCGACAGCGGTACAGGCGTCTCGTATAGGGCCGCGTACAGCATACCGATACACTGAGCCCGGGTCACGTCGCCGAGGGGGTCGAAAACGCCATCGGCCCGACCCGACACGATCTGCAGACGATACGCATTGGCCACCGCCGGCTTGTGGATCTCCGCGATCCTCGCCCGGTCGGGGAACCTCTGCAACCAGGACTCCGCTTCAGCCGCAGTCAGCTCTAAGTCGAAGTCCCCCATCGGTTGGATCTCGAGCCGGTATCCCAGCGCGCGGATGACGATGCTCGCAGCCTGCTGCCGAGATACTCTATCGTGCGGCCGGAAGTCGGTCGACGTAACACCCGTGACAAGACCGACCGCGAAGAGCGCCGCCACCTCCTGTTCGAACCAGGAGCCGGCCGGGAAGTCGGTGAAGGGATGGTTCTCCCCAGGGGGGAGCCCGAGAGTCCGGCTCAGAAGAACGCAGAACTCCGCTCGTGTGAGCGCCTCATAGGGACGGAGGGATCCGTCCGGGCCCGGCTGTACGATCCCCTCGTCCGACAAGACGTCCACCGCTTCGGCGAACCAGTCGCCCGGTCCCACGTCGGGGAAAGCGATGGCTGCGACCGGCGCCGGCGCACACAGCACCGCGACGGCGGCCAGGAGTAGGCACGCCGCCCCGGTCGCCAAACTCTTGATCAGTCCCTTCCTCTCCGTTCGCACCACGAGATCCTCCCTGTCTGACACACGGCTTTGTGTCCGATTACCCGGGTGCGCCGGAAGACATGCATCGAGCCTTCAAAGCCCCGGCGTCGTCCCGCTTCAAAGCCCCGGCGTCGTTACTCCTCCGTCGCAGACTCCGATCCCGAGACGAACACGAGCAGTTCGCCCCCGTCTTCCGCGCAGAGGGTAAGGTGATCATCGTCGAGCCTGTAAGACCGAGCCTGCTCCAGGAGATCGAAGTAAGTGCTCTCGGCGAGCATGTCGGGTTCAGGTCCCGCCATCAACGTCTGGGCAAGGGTTCCCACCGAGAAGGCCCCGTTCTCATCGGCCGTGTACGGCCCGCCGTACTGATTGACCGCCGCCTTCCCTGATATCCGCCCGTCTTCGAACGCCGCGGTGATCACGAAGTCCCCCGGATCGAGCGAGCTGACCGACCACGCCTCGAGTGTCCACGTCGTCCCGTTGAGCACTGCCGTCCCGCCCCCGGGCGTCGTCTCCACCTGCACGGTCGCGGTGAAGGTCTGGAGGGGGGGCTCGGTCTCCCAGGGGCGTGCGTATTCCAGCTTGAGAACCGCTTCGCCTGCCGCCAGCGCCTCGAAAGTGAAGGTGTAAACGCCACCTACCCCCACAGTGGGCTCCTCGGCGGGGTCGGGGACGTACACAGGCTCACCCACCTGCCTGAAGATGGCCGCGGCTTCTTCGGACATGACCGCGGTCCAGGTGAAGCCGGTGGTCGGGTTGCCTCTCAGAGAGACTTTGAACCGGTCGTCCACCTTGACCTTGACGGTGGCGCCGTCATCGGTTTCGTCCAGCACGATCTTATCGACCTCCTTCGCCCGGAGAAGCACCGCCGCGGCCGCGATACGGCTCATAGCGGCCTGGGGAGCCAGGGCGCCGGAGCCGTCACCCCTGACCAAGCCGCGGATGACGGCAAACGCCATTTCAGACCGCAGTCCGGAGCTCACCGAAGCCACGTCGGCGAAGCCTCCGAGGGCGGCGACCACGTCGGCCTCCGTCATTCCGCGAAGGTCAAAGCTCTGATCGGCGGCCACTTTGCGGGCGACGATGCCGACGGCCTGCTCGCGCGTCAACGTCGAAGCGGGTGCGAAAAGACCGCCGCCCACTCCCTTGATCAGACCCGCCGCATGAGCTCCTTCCACGTGTTCGTAGTATGGATCGCCCGATGGGACGTCAGAAAAGGTGGGGGTCTCGGGATGGACGAGTTCGATCGCCAAAGCGGCGTCCGCCATCTTCACGAACTGAGCCCTGGTGATACTCTGCCAAGGCCGCCAACTGCCGTCGGGGAAGCCGACGGAGACTTGAGAAAGATCTTCAAGTGCAACGCCGTAGGCATCGAGGACGCCGTCGTCTATGTCGTCCCACGATGCCGCCAAGGCCGTGGAGCTGAGTCCAAGGAGGGAGGCGATGAGGACCAGCATCACGATCATCGCCCTGGTATTGCATCCGGCCATCTAGACCCCTTTCTTACGTTCGTACCATGGTACCCTCGACCCCCCGCGCCTGCGAGCGGTTCCGGCCGTACCGGCTCCTGACGGCGATCGCCCGGAAGGCTCCGGAGCCGCTTCTACCTGGACGCCTTCCGCTCTGATAAGCGGCGCCTGCCCGTATCTGTCCCAGTCGATCACGGCGGGCACTTAGCGCAGATCGATCTGAACTGCATGGTGCTGAGGTATCGATCTCCCCGGTCGGGGAGGATCACCACGATGGTCCCGCGGTCGATCACTTTCGCGAGACGGATGGCGACCGCCACAGCCGCTCCCCCTGAAGTGCCGACGAACAGACCTTCTTTGGTAGCAAGAAGCCTTGTCGTCTCGAAGGCTTCACCATCGGTCACCATCTGTTTGAGGTCCAGTTCTTCCGGGTGGTAGATGCCGGGCACCATGGACTCCGTCATGTTCTTGAGCCCTTGGATAGTATGCCCCGCCACAGGCTCCACGCCCACGATATTCACCGAAGGCTTCACGGACTTGAGGTACCTTCCGACCCCCATGAGAGTGCCGGAAGTGCCCATGCCGGCCACGAAGTAATCGACCTCCCCATCACTCTGTCGGTAGATCTCCGGACCGGTCGTCTCCAGGTGAGCAAGGACGTTGGCCTCGTTGTCATACTGGTTCAACATATAATACTTGTCGGGTGACTCGCTGATCAGACCATGAGCGTGCCGGATGGCGCCGTCTATGTTCCCCTTTGCGGGCGTGAGAAACACGCGCGAGCCGAAGCCCTCCAGGATGAGACGCCGTTCCGTGCTGACACATTCCGGCATGCACAGTTCCACCTGGTAGCCCTTCGCCGCGCCGATCATAGCGATGGCTATACCCGTGTTTCCCGAGGTCGGCTCCAGTATGACCTTGTCTTTGGTGAGTTCGCCGCTCTCCTCCGCCTTGTTGATCATGTGAAGAGCAGGACGATCCTTCACCGAACCACCCGGGTTGCACCCTTCGAGTTTGCAGAGCAGCCTGGTGTCGGGGTTGGGGTTGAGATTGACCAACTCCACCAGTGGCGTATTACCGATCGCCTGCAGCACGTTCATGAGCGACATCTCCAAGTGGGCCAGGACCGGCGTCTTCTTGTCGTGATGCTACCAGCAATCGCCCTCGAGGATCCGTAAGACCCCACGCACAGCAAGCGACCCGCAGCGTCTCCGCTTCCCCGCCCGGTCCGGAGGATGATCCGCCGCGGCACCGGGCGCCTTACTCGCAACAGAGAGTTTCACGTACGGCGCCACCGGGAAGACAGGGGACTGAGTCCGGCGCATAGGGTCATCCACGCGCCAACGACGGCCTTCGGGAACCGCTGAGCCCTGATGAGCGTCGATTCTGATCACATCTGGTATCTTGTCGCGCGACCAAAGAGTGGAGGAGCAGCCCCGGGAGTGAACAACCGCAGAACCCCGCAAGAAGACCGTCTCAGGCGCACCGCTCGACGGCGAGGCCTCAGCACCCGGTTCAAGGTGCTGTTGGGAGTGGGAACCCTGGTGGTCGCGATCGTCTTGACGCTCGCGATCGAAGCAGCCGTCTCTTCCAACAAGGTGCACCCCGGCATAAGCGTATCGGGCATCGACTTGGGAGGGCTCACCGCAGACGAGGCCACCGCCTTACTCTCGAAACACGTCTCCAAGACTCAATCCAGCCCCATCACGCTGACCAGCGGCAACAGGGGCTGGGACGTCATGCCGGCCGAGTTGGGCGGCAGCGTGGACGTCAAGGCCGCAATATCATCCGCCATGGCCGTCACCAGGGATAGCAATGTCTTCGTCGACATGGGCCGGCGGTGGAAGCTGTATTTCAAGAAGGTCGATCTGCCTCTGCAGGGCTCCGTCGATACCGCCAAGATGGATGCTTTTCTAGTCGACCTGGCCCGCGAGGTCGATGTCAAGCCCACGAACGCCTCCCTGGCCATCGAGAGCGGTGAGATCAAACTCGCCGAGCACAGGGACGGACAGGCGATCGACCAAGAGGCGCTGAGCGACCTGCTCGTCCCCCTGCTCCTGTCTCTTCATTCGACCGAGATCGAGATACCTCTGGTCACGGTAGAAGCTGAGGTCAAGACAGAGGACCACAAACCTGCGTTCGAGCGGGCGGAGCTCATGATCAGCGGCCCGGTGACCCTTACGAACGACGAGCACTCATGGACCGTCACCGCGAGTGAGATCGGCTCATACCTGGAGCTCGAGTCGCAGATGGTCGATGGCGTTCCCGCGCTGGTCCCTGTGCTCTCCTCGGCCAAGATGAGCGAGCTCTTCGCGAAGATGGAGGATGCGGTCGCCAACGAGCCTGTGAACGCTTCCTTCGAAAGCGATGGCAAGACGGCTTGGGTGGTCGAGGGCAAGATGGGCGAGAAGCTCGATCCGGAAGCCACGGCGGAGGCATTGATGACGGCCGCCCTTGAGACCACGGCGCGCACCGCCAAAGTGGCGGTCATGGAAGCAGAGCCCGACTTCACTACGGAGGAAGCCAAGGCCTGGGGCATCAAGGACCTGCTCGCGAGCTACGCGACCACGCCCTATCACGGTAGTTCGAATCGTCAGGTGAACGTGCGCATCACCACCAAGTACGCCGAGAACGTGTTCTTGGCGCCCGGCGACGTGTATGACTTCGAGAAGGTAGTCGGCCCCCGCACCCCACAGCGTGGTTACAAGACGGCCCCCGGCATCGTCGGCCAGGGGATGATGGAGAACGTGTACGGGGGCGGCATCTGCCAGGTCTCCACCACCCTCTTCAACGCCGCCTTCGAAGCAGGGCTCGAGATCCTGGAACGCCACCCCCACAGCCTATACATCAACCACTACCCCGATGGCCGCGACGCCACCATCGCGCCCCCGAGCAAGAATCTGCGTTTCCGCAACGACACCGATCACTACATCTGGATACGCGGGGTCTCGGACGGCGTGAACACCCGGTTCAACATCTACGGTACAGACGATGGGCGCAAGATCCAGATCAAGTTCAGCGGCTTCTCACACGGGGCGGGGCGCACGGAGGAGACCGTGCTCGACAACAGCCTGGCTCCCGGCGCGAGAGTAGTGGCGAGGTCGGGCCAGTCGGCCCGGTCGTGCAGTGTGACGCGCACCGTGACTATGCCGGACGGCACCGTGCTTCACAAAGGCCCCGAGGTCTTCAAGAGCTACTATCCGGCCCTGAGCAAGTTGACCAAGGTAGGCCCCACACCAGTCACGACGACCACCACTCTCCCCCCGTCGACCACCACGACAACGGAGCCAAGTGGCGGAGGTGGTGGCACTATCGTCACCGAGTTCTAACCTCCTCACGGGAGCGCGGAGCGCATCCGGGCAAGACCTTCCGCCAGCAGAGCTCTTCGACATCCGAAGTTGAGCCGCACGAAACCGGGACCATCGAAGGCCGCTCCGTCCGAGAGTCCCACCCCCGCCTGCTCGAAAGCCCTCGTTGGGTCGGCGAGGCCCGATTGCCGCGCGTCGACCCAGGCCAAATAGGTGGCCTCGACGTGAGCTACGCTCAGCCCCGGCATCGCGGAGAGCTCACGCTCCACGAGGTCGCGGTTTCCCTGCAGGTAGGCAATCAGGTGCCGTCGCCAAACCTCTCCCGCCTCATATGCGGCCTGCGCGGCGACGTAACCGAGGACGTTCACGTGGGGGACTATCCCCTCCATGGCCCGCCGGAAAGCCTCACGTAGCGAGGGGTCGGAGATGACGGCGAATGAACAACCCAGCCCTGGGATGTTGAAGGTCTTGCTGGGAGCCATGAGTGTTATCGTTCGACCGGCCGTGTCGACGTCCAGGGTGGCTATGGGGATGTGGCGCTTGTCCTCGTCCAGGACAAGTCCGGCGTGGATGTCATCAGAACCGATCACCAAACCATGCTCGCACGCGATCTGAGCCACCGCACGAAGCTCCGCCTCCGACCAGACTCGACCCACCGGGTTGTGCGGAGAGCAGAGCAATAGCAGCCTCGTGCGCGCTGTCAGCGACCGTTCCAACGTATCCAGATCCATCCGCCAGCCGCGTTCGTCCCAGACGAGCGGGACCTTGGCCACACTCCTCTCGGCCAGGACCGGCGCCGTCAGAAAGGGTGGATACACAGGAGTGAAGGTGGCAACGGAGTCACCTCTCTCCCCGATGGCCCGGCAGAGGATGTTCAGACCGGAGACCAACCCCGGGAGCCACACGAGCCACTCCGATTCGACCTTCCACGCGTATTCAACGAGGAGGGAAGCCTGCACCGCGGCCGTCAGCCCGTCCGGCTCACGCGTGTAGCCGAACACACCGTGCGCCACCCGCTCGTGCAACGCGGCGATGATGGCGGACGGTGCGGCGAAGTCCATGTCGGCCACCCAGAGGGGGATGACATCCCTGCCCTCGTATTTGTCCCACTTGAAGCTGGCGGTGCCGCGGCGGTCGACGATAACATCGAAGTCGACGGCGGCCTCGCGGTCGTTGACCGTTGCCCCGTGGTCGTTGACCGTTGCCCCGTGGTTGGCCGTCGCGCCGCGGTTCTCGGCCGTGTCGCAGTCATCGGCCGTGTCGCGGCGCCCGACGGCGCCGAGGCCGGTGACGCCTCCGGAGTCATGTCGCACGGTCTCGTCCATCGGGTCATTCTACCCGTCGCTCGGCCTGGTAGGCAGGAAGAACGACACAACCACCACGACCGCCGCCGGTGCGGCTACGACCGGCGGCGCCGTACGCATGCCGAGGCTCTTGCCCATCGGCCCGGCACAGTAGGTGGACACGGCTCCGCGGATAGAACACATAGTGTGGGCGCCCACCTGATAGACTGTCTCGGTTCGGCCTGAACGGGAGGTCCTTTGCTCTTGGAAAGCCAATCGTTGATCGAACTGTACACCACTATGCTGACCATCCGCCGCTTCGAGGAAAGAGTGGCGGCCGAGTTCCACGCAGGCAACCTCTTCGGTTTCATCCACTCGTACATAGGCCAAGAAGCCATCGCAACGGGCGTCTGCAGGCACCTGGACCCTGAGGACCGCATCGTCAGCCACCACCGCGGTCACGGTCATTGCATCGCCAAAGGAGCGGATCTGAACAGGATGATGGCCGAGATCCAGGGCAAGAAGACCGGCTATTGCAAAGGCAAGGGCGGGTCCATGCACATCGCCGACTTCAGTATCGGCATGCTCGGCGCGGATGGGATCGTGGGAGCCGGGCTTCCCATCGCGACCGGTGCAGCCCTGGCGGCGCAGCTCGAGGGAGAGAACAGGATCACCGCAGTCTTTTTTGGCGACGGTGCCTGCCAGGAGGGTGAGTTCCATGAGGCGCTCAACCTCGCGGCCATCTGGAAGTTGCCGCTTCTCTTCGTCTGCGAGAACAACCACTACGGTGTCAACACAACGCGCGAGTACTCTCTGGCGGCGGATGAGATCGTCCGGATACCGAAGGCCTATCACATCCCCACCCATGCCGTCCATGGCAACGATGTCGAGGCGGTCCACCGAGCGGCCGGAGAAGCCGTGGCGGCGCTCCGTGGCGGTGATGGCCCTCGCTTCCTGGAGTGCGAGACGTATCGCTGGCACAAGCACTTTCTCTCCGACACTCTCGAAGACCTACGCCCCCGCGAGGAGATCGAATCCTGGGCCCAGAAATGCCCGATAGCGGCCTTTGCGGCTAAGTTGGTCGAGCGAGGTGTGCTGACCCAAATGGATCTCGAACGCATCGACTCCGGGGTCTTGCGCGAGGTCGAGGAGGCCTATCAGTACGCGCTCGACAGCCCGTATCCGGAACCTGAAGATGCTTTAGAGGACGTGTACGCGCCATGAGAGAGATCACCTACGAGGGGGCCACCCAAGAGGCCATCCAAGAGGAGTTCCGGAGGGACCCGAAAACCGTTCATCTGTCCACCGACCTGTATGCAGAGCTGCAGAACGAGTTCGGCGCCGAGAGGATACGTGTCACCCCCATCGCCGAGAACTCCTTCGTGGGGGCGGCGATCGGCTTAGCCGGGTCGGGCTTCAGGACGGTGGTCAACATCCGCATGGCCACGTTCGGTTTCGTGGCAATGGACCAGATGATCAACCACGCGGCTAAGATCCACTACATGTTCGGTGGACAGGCGAAGTTCCCCATCCTGTACCGGATGACCGTGGGCGCCGGCATCTCCGCGGCCGCGCAGCACTCCGTGAGCCCCTATCCCATGTACATGAACGCTCCGGGGCTCAAGATAATCCTGCCCTCGACCCCCTATGACGCCAAAGGCCTGTTCAAGACCGCCCTCCGGGACATGAACCCGGTGGTCTCCTTCGAGCATGTGGCCCTGGGCGGCATGAGAGGCGAGGTGCCGCAAGAAGAGTACTTCGTCCCCTTCGGACACGCGAGTGTGAGGAGAGAGGGCTCCGACGTCACCGTGGTCGCACTGGCCAAGATGGTGCACGAGGCTCTGGAAGCCGCCCGGGAGTTGGCCGAAGAGGACATCTCAGTGGAGGTGATAGACCCGAGGACGCTCGTGCCACTCGACAGGGGGACCATCTTTGAGTCGGTCCGCAAGACCGGCCGTCTGGTGGTCGTGGACGAGGCCTGTCAGACGTGCGGTGCGGCTGCGGAGATCGTGGCGCTCGTCACCTCTGACGCCGCCGTCTTCGGTAGACTCAAGGCCGCACCGGCCAGGGTCTGCGGACTGGACGTGCCCATCCCGTTCAGCCCGCCGATGGAGAAGTTCGCGGTGCCCGACAAGGTCAAAATAGTCGAAGCTGTCAGGGGAGTGTTGGAGAGCCGGTCAGTTCCTTCTTGAGGTCGGGCAAAGCGAGGAACTCGAGCTTGCGGATGTTCGAGAGGTTGGCCTCGAAGAGTGACAGAAGGGGTGACGACAGCCGTCCATTATGGGCCGGCAGCAGAAGGCCTCCGTCCTTGGCCAGGTAGGCGCCCGTCACCAACCCATCGGGGAAGCCGTCGCCCGTTGCGATGGCCGTGTGGGCGAGGCTCGACCCGTTCTGAAGCGCGTAGTCGACGATCAGGGCGGCAGTGTCGAAACCGTCCGTCCCCACCAGCCTATCCACCTCACCGAGCGAGAGCTTGGCGAGCGTGCCCACCATGAGCGCCGAGTCCACCCCGAGTTTCTCGATCGACCTCAAGGTGGCCTTACGTATGACCCCATCGGGCGGCACAAGTAGGATGGGCCATCCTTTGGCTCCCGCCAGAGGCGCAACGGTCAGAGCTTCCACGAAACTGTCGGCGGGGGCGACGACGATCCTCGTCACCTCGCCCAACTGGCTCTTCATCTCAGCGGCGACGAGAGTCGCGGTCTCGTAGGGATCGCCGCCCGTCAGGTCTTCTACCTCCGGGTCGCCCAGCACGTCCTTCACCTGGCGTTTCACGGTCGAGACGCGCGAGACACCCACCAGGAACACCCTTGAGGGTCCAAGCCGCTTCAGCTCCGAGCCGATATCGGCCCTGACGCCCTCCGACGGCAACAGCAGAACGGGGGCACCCAGCGCAGCAGCGAGTGGAACGGCCGAGATCGCGTCCGTGTATTCGCGACCCCCTGCAAGCACCACCGCCTGAGCTCCCGTAGGGAACCCGTACTGCGATATCGCCGCCGCCGTGGCGTACCGATCTTTGCCGCCGGCCACCAGGATGTCCTCGCGAGCGACCGTCGTGGTAGTGGAGGAGGATCTCACAATCATGGAGGCGGTAGTCGTCACCACTTCGGCCTGCACCTTGCCGTCCTTGAGAAGAGGGACGAAGTAGCGATCCACCCCGTAGTAGATGCCGTAGAGGACCACTGTCGTCACAGCCAAGCCGAGCACCCATTTCAGCGCCCGGCCCACCCAACCCACCTCACGGTTCCGGCGCGGCGGACGGAGCAGCCCTCGGAGCGCGGCCCCGCAGTGCCAGCAGTACTGGTCGTCGGGCTTGTTGAGTCCGCCGCACTGCCGGCATATGATGTCATCAGTAGTCTTCAACGGCACAGATACCATCGGCCCGCCGCGGGCCGCACAGGCGACGCCCGCGGCGGGATTTTTCTTCCATACTGATTCGGACCCCCCGAATGGAGCCGTTTCTCAGTGACTGCAACTTCTCTCTCTTACCCCGGAACCCTACCCGCTAGACACGCCAGCCGGCTGCCCGCGGCCCACAGACAGGCGCTTCCCGCCGTCATCGGATGTCGCGCGCTTGCGTCGCACAGCCGGTTCGGTTCCCTATCGTGACAATAATAGACGAACGGCCTTGACCGCCCTACTCTGCTTCTTCCACAGGCCTCTTGAAGAGCAGCGAGTATGTGATGGTCCTCACCCCATGAGAGGCGTTCGGAGTTCTCGTGCCTTCGGTCCAAACGTCCGTGGGCAGGGCCGCCGCAAGCTCCCATCCCTCGCCCCCCAACTCCTGAAGAGCGGGTAGGAAGGGTTGGGGGCCGGGCTTGTCGGCGCCCAGCAGTTCCCAAGAGGTGTAGGTCCAGAGGCCGGTTTCTTCCTGCTTACCGCTGCGGTTGGCCGTCACCGTCTTGTACTCCCACTTCGTCATCGCATCCTCCTATGGCTTCGCAACATGTTCGTCTAAGAAAGATGGCTGATCAGGATCCTGGTGCTGATCGCGATCAGCACCAGACCCCGAACCGTTCCGCCCAGACCCCGAACCGGCAACCCAGCCGGGAACCGAAGACCGCGCCGATGGCGGTAAGAACGGCGGCGAACGCGTCCATGACCGGGCTTACAGCTATACCCAGTATGTACCAGAAGCTCACGAAGGCACACTCTATATCATGGAGGCTGGTCTGACGGATCGTTTCAAGTCACGGCCGAATCCGCTTGGATCCACTATAATATACGTATAAACGGTTACACATGATAAGGGAGGGGACCGGTGTCAGAGCATAGGGATGAGGATGCAGTGCGCGAAGCCGTTCGCGAGCGCTATGCTGAGGTAGTCAGAAAGGGCTCTGCGTGTTGTGGCGACTCGTCGTGCCCAGGTCCATCGAGAGCCGGGACGAGCAGCGAGCGGGGTGCGCTCATGCGCAGGGTGGGTCGTTCGCATTCCCTCAAGCTCGGATACTCGGAAGAAGAGCTGGCGGTGGCTCCGGAGGGTGCCAATCTCGGCCTGGGATGTGGCAACCCCCAGGCCATCGCCGATCTCAAGCCGGGAGAGGTGGTGGTGGATCTGGGCGCGGGCGCCGGCTTCGACTGCTTCTTGGCCGCGCGCGCGGTGGGCACGGAGGGGCTGGTCGTCGGCGTCGACATGACGCCCGAGATGGTAGCGAGGGCGCGATACAACGCCCGCAAGGCGGGATACGAGAACGTAGATTTCCGTCTGGGTGAGATCGAGCATCTGCCGGTGGGCGACCAGACGGCCGACGTTATCATCTCCAATTGTGTGATCAACCTCTCCCCGGACAAGCCGGCCGTATACGGAGAGGCCTTTCGGGTGCTGAGGCCCGGAGGCCGCCTCGCGATCAGCGATGTGGTGGCTACAGCCGAGCTGCCGCCGGAGTGGCGGGACAACATGCGTCTGCTGTCGGCCTGCATATCGGGAGCTTCCACCGTGGACGAGATGGAGGAGATGCTGCGCACGGCGGGGTTCGTCGACATCTCCATCAACCCGAAGGACCGGAGCAGGGAATTCATCCAACACTGGGAACCGGGCAGGAAGCTGGAGGACTACGTGCTCTCCGCCGATATCCGCGCGACAAAGCCAAAGCAGGTGAAACAAGGTCGGCCCACTGACAGCCAAGGGAGCCCTAGACGGCCCATGGATACTCTGAGCGATACGTTCAAAGCCCTCTCCGACAAGACCCGCCTGCAGATCCTGACGCTCCTCGTGGAGAACGAGGAACTCTGTGTTTGCGACCTCGTGGGCACACTGGGCGAGACGCAGTCAAAAGTATCGCGCCATCTGCGCTATCTGTACCACGCAGGCCTCGTCAAGGATCGCCGGGAGGGGTTGTGGACGCACTATCGCCTCTCCCCCGACCTCGAGCCGGAACAGGCCATCATCATCGCGGCCCTCTCCGACGCGACCGAGGGGGAGGAGAAACACGAGCTACGCGAGGCAGCGGTGCGGTGGTTCGCGAAAAAGACGGTCCCCGGACCGGTGTGGGCAAAGTCGCCACGCATAGGTTAATCTGTTGACTCTGAAGGCGGGCTTCCCGCAGGTTGCCGGCCGGATCGATGCAACCAACGGGATGCCAGGGGGAACGCCACCGATGCTCATCACCGACCTTCTCGCGCGCAACGCGAGACTCTATGGAGACGAGGTCTGCCTCATCGGGGTCAATCCTGAGGTGGACGAGAAGCGAGAAGTCACCTGGCGCGAGTACGAGCTGATGGAAACCGATCCCTTCGCACACTCGCGGAGAGAGATGAGCTGGCGCCAGTTCGATAGGCATGCCAACCGTTTCGCCAACCTGCTCCTCGACAGAGGTATCGGGAAAGGGGACAAGGTCGCCATCCTTCTTATGAACTGCTTGGAGTGGTTGCCGATCTATTTCGGGATCCTCAAGACCGGTGCTGTGGCCGTCCCCATGAATTACCGCTACACCTCCGAGGAGATCGAGTACTGTCTCAAACTCGCGCAGGCCAACGCCCTGATTTTCGGGCCTGAGTTCATCGGCCGCGTGGAAACCATCATCGATCGCATACCCAATGTGAATCCCCGCTTTTTCGTCAACGGCACCTGCCCGACATTCGCCGAGAGCTACGCACAGTCGGCCAAGGGGGTCTCAACCAAGGCCCCGCAGGTGAGAATAGAGGAAGATGATGACGCCGCCATCTACTTCTCCTCGGGGACCACGGGCTTCCCCAAAGCCATACTTCACGATCACCGCAGCTTGATGTCGGCCGCCATCGTCGAGCAGAACCACCATGGACAAGGCCGCGATGACAATTTCATGTGCATAGCCCCCCTCTATCACACGGGCGGCAAGATGCATTGGTTCGGCAGCCTCTTGGCCGGCAGCAAGGGCGTCCTCCTACGCGGCACCAAGCCTGAGTGGATCCTCAAGACCATCTCCGACGAGAGGGTCACCATCGTGTGGCTGCTGGTACCTTGGGTCCAGGACATCCTGGACGCCATCGACCGCAGCGACGCGAGATTGGACGACTACCGGCTCGACCAGTTGCGGCTTATGCACATCGGCGCCCAACCGGTCCCCCCAAGTCTGGTACATCGCTGGTTGGAGCGCTTCCCTCATCACGAGTACGATACCGACTACGGTCTCACCGAATCGGTCGGCCCCGGATGCGTCCACCTGGGCATAGAGAACGTACACAAGGTGGGAGCCATCGGCAAGGCCGGCCACCTGTGGGAGACCAAGATAGTGACGGAGTCCGGGCAGGAAGTCGCCCGAGGACAAGTGGGCGAACTGGCTGTGAAGGGCCCAGGGGTCATGAAATGCTATTACAACGACCCGGAGGCCACCGACGCCGTGCTCAAGGACGGCTGGCTCCTGACGGGCGACATGGCGCGCGAGGACGAGGACGGCTTCATCTATCTGGTTGATCGCAAGAAAGACGTGGTGATCAGCGGCGGCGAGAACATCTACCCGGTGCAGGTGGAGGACTTCCTTCACCGCCACAACGCGATCAAGGACGTGGCCGTCATCGGCGTCCCCGACAAGCGTTTGGGCGAGATCGCCGCAGCCGTTATCCAGCTGAAACACGGCCATGAGTGCACCGAGCAGGAGATCATGGACTTCTGCGCCGACCTGCCCCGCTACAAGCGGCCCCGCAGGATCATGTTCGACACGGTGCCACGCAATGCGACGGGCAAGATCGACAAACCTGCGCTCCGTAAGAAGTACAACGTGGATGGTCTGGTCGAGGCGGAGACGACCCAGTAGGAGTCGGCGCCGTCCGACGGCACCTTCTAGGGCCGTGGGGCACGGCCCGCTCATGTCGTTCCAGCCGTGGGGCCCGGTCCGAAGCGTCGAGGCGATTATTTGAAGTCTGCCTCGCTGCTCGCCACTCGACGGACCGTCCAACGGACCGTCAACCGCGATTCTTCTCCCCACGAACCCTCGGTCCTGTCCTGTGGTTACCCGAAGCTCCTCCCGGGTAGCATGCCTGTGAGCCCATATGTGAAACTCCATGCCCATCGACCACAAGGACAAAGCACCATGACACCCGATGAGAAGCCCGGCAGTCGAGCGAGCGGCAGTTCAGCCGCGGGTAACCGAATCGACGCCGACCGGAGCAGCTCAGCCCAACGGAGCGCCGGTGGAGGAGGACGCCGCGCCCCCGGAGCACCGCCCCAGACTCCCAACGACGACAACCGCCGGCAGGAGACCGGCCGCCGGGTCTGGCACTTCGTCGCCTACATCGTCGTTGCTCTCATCGCGCTCTATCTCTTCCAGCAGTACCTCATCGGCCCCATGGCTGCGCCCTCCAACCCCTTGGAATACAGCGAATTCAAGGCGGCGGTGACCGCGGGGCAGATACGCAAGGCGGTCATCGGAGAGAATCAGATCACGGGGACGATGGCCGACCCTCGTTCCACGACCGGAGGAACCATCGACTTCCGGACCAGCTACCAGACGGGCGGCGACGAGGATCTTGTGGCCACGCTACAGGCGGCGGGAGTCACATACTCGTTCAGCAAACCGGCAAGTCCCATCGGTGGCATTCTCATCAGCCTCCTCCCCTTCCTTATCATCGGAGTAGTCTGGTATTTCCTCTACCGGCGGATGGCCCGTGCAGCCGGAGGGGGCGTCGGCGGCATATTCGGCGTGGGCAAGAGCAAGGCGACCAAGGTGGAGCCCGAAAAAGTGGGGATCACCTTCAAAGATGTGGGGGGAGCAGACGAAGCCATCGCCGAACTGCGGGAGATAATCCAATTCCTGGAGACCCCCGAGCAGTTCGCGCGGCTGGGCGGACGCATCCCCAAGGGCGTGCTCCTGGTGGGCCCACCCGGCACCGGTAAGACGCTCTTAGCCAAAGCCACGGCCGGTGAGGCGGGCGTACCCTTCTTTGAGAGCAGCGGCTCTGAATTCGTGGAGATGTTCGTGGGCGTCGGGGCCGCCCGTGTCCGCGACCTCTTCGAGCAGGCCCGGAAGACCGCGCCCGCCATCGTGTTCATCGACGAGATCGACGCCATCGGCCAGAGCCGTGGAGCCGGGCTCGGCCTGAGCGGAGCGAACGACGAGCGCGAACAGACACTCAATCAGCTGCTCGCCGAGATAGACGGTTTCAGCACCGATGCCAGCCGCCCGGTGATCATCATGGCCGCCACGAACCGCCCCGAGGTGCTCGATCAGGCGCTCTTGCGCGCCGGGCGTTTCGATCGCCAGGTGGAGGTCGGCAACCCGGACCTCATCGGCAGGGTGCAGATCCTCACGATCCACAGCAAGGGCATCAAACTTGCCCGCGATTTTGACCTGGAGCGCGCAGCGCGAATCACGCCCGGCTTCAGCGGCGCTGATCTGGCGAACGCCATGAACGAAGCCGCACTGCTGGCGGCCCGCCGCCACGCCAAGGCCGTCACCATCAAGGACTTTGAAGCAGCCATGGAGCGCGTGGTCGCCGGTCTTGAGAAGAAGAGCCGGGTCATGAACGATAGCGAGCGGAGGACGGTCGCCTATCACGAGTCCGGCCACGCGCTGGTGGCTTCACTGGTGCCCCACGCCGACCCCGTGGCCAAGATCAGCATCATCCCCCGCGCCCGCGGAGCCTTGGGTTACACGTTGCAGATGCCCACCGAGGACCGCTACATCCTGACCGAGGATGAGCTCAGCGCCCGCATCGCGGTCATGTTGGGAGGCCGGGCGGCGGAAGTCACGGTGATGGGCACGATCAGCACCGGGGCGGGCGATGACATCCAGAAAGCCACGGAACTGGCCCGCCGTATGATCACCGAGTTCGGCATGAGTGAGAAGCTGGGTTCCGTCCGTTACGCAGGCCAGCAGCTCCGCTATCTCGGTAGCATGGTCCAAGACAACAGCCAGTTGAGCCCACGCACTCAAGAGATCATCGACTCCGAAGTGCGGAGTCTCGTCACCAAGCAGTACGAGAGGGCTCAAGCGCTCCTTCGCGAACATCGGGATGCGCTGGACACACTGGCCGCGGAGTTGCTCGAGCACGAGACCCTGGACGGGAGCGCCGTCCAGGCGGCTCTCGGCAGAGAGAGCGACGGTAGCGGCGCCGACGTGTAGCGGCGTCGACGTGTAACGGCGCCGTGGAACACCGGGTGACCTGCCGCTTCATCGGCATCTACGGCAGGCCGTCCCGACTATTGCTCCGGGCTACTCCACCCGTGAGAGCAGTCTGCCCTCGGCCTCCTTGGAGAGTCCCAGACTGTCCAGTTCGCTACGAAGCCGCTCAGCGGTCCCGTATCCATAAAGATAGGCGTTGGCTCGAGTGGCCGACGTCGAATCCACGATATCCCAAAAATCGGGGTACATGCGACGGTACTCATCCATGACCAACCGGTCGCCCTGCAGCCCGTACTTCTGGTGGTAGTCTTCCGCCAGATAGAAGGTGGACGCAGGCACGATCTCGGTATGGACGGTCTCGCCGAGCTTTCTTTCCAAGGCTGTTTTAGCCTCTACGGCCAGGCGCTGCTGCTCGGCGTCATGGTAGAAGACGGCGGATATATACTGACGTGACACCGCGGGCCGCGTGGCGTCGTGGCCCGCGAAGAACGTCGCGAGGAGCTCCTGATAAGTGATCACAGTCGGATCGTAGTCGAGCTCCACGGCCTCCGAATGGTCCCCGAGAGCGTGATAGACGGGGTCGCTCTTAGTGCCCCCCGTGTATCCTACCCTGGTCCTTATCACTCCTTTGAGATACCCGAACTGGGCCTCCGAGCCCCAGAATCAGCCTAGGGCGAAAGAAGCCGTCTGGAAGACGGCCGGGGCGGCCACATCGATGGGAGGAAGTGCCGTCATGGTGCTGTTCACGGTAGATCCTCCTTGCGGTGTCTCCACACTGGAAGCCCCGTCGGCCCCACAGGACTGTGCCGAAAGGCCGACGAACAAAGCAAGGCTGAGTACCCTGACGGCCGACGCGATGGCTCTTAGATACTTATGATCGCCGCGCATCATCTCAGTGCCTATCCCCTGCGTGCATCTCCGGGTCGACGGCCGGGTGCGTTCCTTATCATGATCCCCCTTGGCCATGGGAGATTCCCCTTTCTACCCACGCCAAAACCAACAAGGGGACTGAGGGCGTCCTGGGACGTCAGAGTCAGAGAAGCAGTAATTATCGAGTTAAACTCACTATGTGTTATACTCAACACATGTATGACCAAGGACACCAGGAAGCGAGGCTCGCAGGCGCATCTCCGGCGCCTGCACATCCGACCGACCCGGCCGGACTGGCCGAGTTGCTCACCCGCGCGTCTTGGCGCCTGCGCAACAATGAGCGCAAGGCGTTGGCGCCCTATGGTCTGACGTTCGCCCAGGCCAGGGCGCTTCGCGTGCTCCTCGACGCCGGCCCTATGCGCATCGGCGACCTTGCCGCCGTCCTGGAGATAGTCCCGCGTTCAGCCACCAGTCGGGCGGACGACCTCGAGGGAGCAGGACTGGTGACCCGGAGCACCGACCCCAACGATCGTCGCTCGGTTATCATCGCCGCCACCTCCCAGGGGCGGGAACTGGCCTCCCGCCTGAGAACCGAACGTAGAGCCGGAGCGGAGACCCTCTTCGCCCCCCTCACCACCCGAGACAGAGCCGACCTCACGAGGCTGCTCAGCGTCCTGACCAGGGACAAGGAAGAGTGATGCAGCCCTCGGGTGGACAGATGGTCAGATCCATGCGTCGGAGCGACGGCGTCCGCGGTCAGAAGGTCGCTCCTGGTACGGCCCGTCGCGTCCTCGCCTTCGCTGCGCCCTACAAGCGGCTCCTACTCCTCTTCCTGGGCCTGGTGGTGCTGAGCGCGATCATAGGGGCGGCCAATCCTCTGATCTACCGAGAGATCATCAACGAGGGGATCATTGGGCAACGCGGCGGCCTGATCGTCCTCTTAGCCCTCACCGTGGCCGGCCTCGCCGTCGTCGACGCCGTCCTATCGCTCGGCGAACGCTACGTTTCCGCTAGGGTGGGCGAGGGTCTGGTCTTCGATCTGCGCACCAGAGTCTTCTCCCACGTGCAGCGCCAGCCTATGGCCTTCTTCACCCGTGCCCAGACAGGAGCGCTGGTCAGCCGGCTGAACAATGACGTCACCGGCGCACAGCAGGCGTTCACCGACGTGCTTTCGAGCGTGGTCGGCAACCTCATCAGTGTCACGTTGGTCCTGGCGGCGATGTTCGTCCTCTCGTGGAAGCTCACGCTCGTGGCGCTGATTCTTCTGCCGCTCTTCGCGCTTCCGGCCCGCTGGCTGGGTCGCCGGTTGCAGCGCATCATGCGTGAGAAATACGATCTGACGGCCGACATGAACACCATCATGGTGGAGCGCTTCAACGTCTCCGGCGCGCTCCTGGTCAAGCTCTTCGGACGGCCGAGCGACGAGCAGGAAGAGTTCCACAACAAGGCCGGCCGGGTAAGGGATATCGGGGTCACTCAGGCCATGTACGCCAGAGTGTTCTTCCTCTCCCTCATGCTGACCGCCTCTCTGGCCACCGCTCTCGTATACGGTTGGGGTGGCACGTTGACCATCCAAGGGGCTCTCGACGTGGGGACACTCGTCGCGCTCGCTGCATACCTAGGCCGCCTATACGGGCCGCTCACCGCTCTTTCCAACATCCACGTGGATATCATGACCACGCTCGTGTCGTTCGAGCGGGTATTCGAGGTGTTGGATCTCGAACCGGCGGTCTCCGAAAAAACTACTGCTGTAGCCATCCCGCGTGGACCCACCTCCATTGAGTTCTCACACGTCGACTTCAGCTACCCCGCGCCCGAAGAAGTGTCGCTTGCCTCGCTTGAAGCCGTCGCCCTACCGTCGGCCGGCATACGCAAGGAGGTGCTGTTCGACGTCTCATTCAAGGCCGAGCCGGGTGAGTTGATCGCTCTGGTCGGCCCGTCGGGAGCGGGCAAGACGACCATCAGCCAGCTCGTGCCCCGCCTCTACGACGTTTCCGGCGGCGCGGTGAAGATCTCGGGTCTCGACGTGCGAGACGCCACCTTGGAGTCGTTGCGCGCGGCGGTCGGCGTGGTCACCCAGGACGCCCACCTCTTCCACGACAGTATCCGCGCCAACCTGCTCTACGCCAAGCCCAACGCGAACGACGCCGATCTGCGGGAGGCGCTCGCCGCCGCCCAGATCCTGCCTTTCGTCGAATCGTTGCCCGACGGCCTGGACACCATCGTGGGAGACCGGGGCTACCGACTCTCGGGCGGAGAGAAGCAGCGCATCGCCATCGCCCGTCTGCTGCTCAAGGCCCCCGATGTGGTGGTGCTGGACGAGGCCACCGCGCACCTCGACTCGGAATCGGAGGCCGCGCTCCAGAAGGCGCTGGACACCGCCTTGACCGGAAGGACCTCTCTCGTCATCGCGCACCGCTTGTCTACGGTCAGGGACGCCGACCAGATACTGGTGATAGATGAGGGCCGCATCGTCGAGAGCGGCCGACATGAAGAACTGGTCGCAGCGGGCGGATTGTACGCCGAGCTATATGAGACGCAGTTCAGATCGCGCGACCTGAGTCGAGCGGCCTGAGTCCCGACCGCCGGGCCGACGACGGTCGTGATATCAGTCGGGCCGAGCTATCGGCGCAACCGGCGAGGCAGGCCTCAGCCGCGCAACCAGCGAGGCAGGCCTCAGCTCCGCAGTCGCCGGTAGTAGGTAGAGCTGGTGTAGAGCGCGGCCACGGGATTGTGTCCCAGCACCCGGTCTTTCGCCACAAGCACCGTGACCGGCGCCTTCGAGTGCATGAAGAATATGCTGTCGTGACCGACGCACAGACCTATAAGGATGTTGAGCTCAGTACCGGCCTCGGCCAGGAGCGTCGCCTGCCCCACCGGGTTACACATGGCCTCGAACCGCCCCGGATGGACCTTCTCTTCGTCCTTGATGCCCATGGACTCCTTATCGATCGACCCGGCTTTGCAGCAGACCGTGAACACCTCGAACCCACCCGCGATGAAGATGTCACGAGCGGCTTCGGCCTCGCGCATCAAGCCCATGCAGTGCGCGATTCCCAGGCGCCGCCAGCCCATACGCCGCGCGAAGTCCATAGTCTCTTCGACCCTCGTAGCTTCACAGTAACCGGCCGCCTCGGTTCGCGACGATTCGGCCGCCATCCGCCTCAGCTCTTCGTCGTCTAGATAGATGCGTGACGACCTCTCGAGCACCTGGGGTTCTGTGACCATAGGGCAGAACCGAGGAGGGGTCTTGGACCCCGGTGCGGCGTCACAGGCCGCGATCCTGCAGAGAGCGCATACCGGTCCCTCACGGTCGGTCAAAGAGCACCACATTTCTAAGGGCTTCGCCCGCCCTTGACGACTCGAACGCCTCGTTGATCCGCGCGAAAGGATACCGGCCGGCGATGAGCTCGTCGAGCTTATATCTCCCCGCCCTATAGAGCGCAATGATGCCGGGGATATCCACCTGCGGGCAGATGGAGCCCATGTACCCGCCGGTGAGGGTCTTCTCGGTCATGGCGAACTCGCCCGCCGGTAAGCAAAGCGGGGGATCCGTAGCCGGCGGGATACCGACCATGACCGCGACGCCCCGCTTGGCCAGCATCGCGAAAGCCTGCTGCATCGCGACCGAACTGCCGACGGCCACAAAGGCATAGTCGGCTCCCTTGCCGTCCGTGAGCTCCCTGACTGTGGCCACCACATCGCCTGCCTCGGCGTTGACCCCATGGGTGGCCCCGAACTCCTTAGCCCTAGCCAGCTTGGAATCCAAGATGTCAACGGCGATGATGGGATTCGCCCCGCAGATAACCGCCCCTTGGACTGAATTGAGCCCTACCCCGCCCGTCCCAATCACGACCACGCTGCTCGTAGGCGGCACTTTGGCTCGGTTCACTACGGCCCCGTACCCCGTGGTCACGCCACAGGCCAGTAGTGACGCCACATCCATGGGGAGATCGGGGTCTATCTTCACCAGCTGTGATTCGTGGACCAGCACCTGCTCAGCGAATCCACCCACACGCGCCTTCTGGATAATATCCTCGCCCTTCTGATCGGTCAGCGTACCGCGCACATCGTAGGTGACCTTGGTTTCACAGAAGTACGGCCTACCGGTCTGACAGTAGAAGCACTTGCCGCAGGACTCGAGCAGGCTGACGATCACCGGGTCGCCCACTCCGACCCTGGTGACCTTGGCTCCGATCTCCTCCACGTATCCCGACGTCTCATGGCCTCCCACAAACGGCACTCCGCCCGGGAAGTCGCCGTTGATATCGTGAAGGTCGCTGTGGCAGATAGCAGTCGCTACGACCTTGACCTTCACCTCATCGTCCTGAGGTGCCCGCATGGTGAGTTCCTCAAGCACCAGGGGACTACCGAATTCGCGGCAGACGGCAGCTTTCATCTCCATCCTTTGCACGCGCAACCATGGACCATTTCGATCGCATCCCTTCGTTCTAACGCGGCTTGGGAGAAGCGTTCCGCAGCTTCACCTTCCGAGAGACTTGCACGGGACCGGCGGCTCATACTTTAATAGGGGTTAACTAACGCGTCAAGGAACCGGGCACACCGTATCGACCCGACGCCCGATCTCCTCACGAATGGTGGCGCCATGGCAACCGCAGGGAAGAAGACGGGACAACCCGACGACAAGGCCCGCAAGAGGAGCGCGTCCCGCATGCGTAGCCCCGAACGGCGGGAGCAGATCGTCGAGACGACGCTCGCCTTGGTGGCCAAGTACGGGGTGCCGGGTACGACCCTCACGCGTATCGCCTCGGCCGTCGGAGTGACCACGCCGGCCCTCTACGCCCACTTCGCGAACAGGAGGGAGATCCTGCTCGAAGCCCTGGAGGTCCTGATCCGGCGGAGAAGCACCGCCCATCACCTCGTCACGGAGGGCGCCCCGCTGGAACGCCTGCGCGAGATCGGCCACCGCCATTCCGAGCTCGTCGCCTCCGACGACACGTCTGTGCTGGCCCTTTTTGAGTTCATCGCCGCGGGGCCGGAAGAGGGACTGCGAGAGACTCTCGGAGAGAGACACCTGGGACTACTCGACGAGTTGGCGAGGATCGTGGAGGAAGGCCAAGAGGACGGGACCATCATCCGTGGGTTGGACCCCCAGCAGATCGCCTGGATGATGGTAAGTCGGGCCTGGACCGAGGATATCGCAGCACTGATGGGCATCTCTCACGCCTGGAACCAGGAGCGATCCAACCAGATGTTGGAACTGATACTCGACTCGATCGCCGCACCGACGCGCGAGGAGACCCCGCCAACCGAATAGTCAGGTCCATCACCCGCAGATAGGTCTCAGCCGTGCTCCCTACAGGGGCCGATGAAGACCCACCCGGCGCCTTCGTCACCGATCCCGCTCCGTAGCGGCGTGCGCATACGGCTGTTTACCTCGACACAGCTCCTGCGCCGTAAGAACCGCAAGGGCGGCGACTATGAGGCCCATTCCCAGGCCCTCCAAGGCGCACGGTCGTTCGCCCAACTGTATCCAGGCGGAGACGACGCCCACCACCGGGATGGCCAGGCTGCTGATCCCGGCGGTACCGGTCGGCAGGTTGAGCAGTATGTAGAGCCAGAGCAACCAGGCCAAAGCGCTCGCCGGCAGGATGTTATAGACCAGAGCCGCTATGAAGCTCGCACTCCACACAGGGAGACTGTCTGCGGTCAGAAGCGCGACCACGATCAGAGGGATCGATCCGATAAGGCCCTGCCAGGCGGTAAGTGACAACATGTCGATCTGCTCCCGCCTGCCCATGATCTTCGCCACCACCGAACCGGCGGCCCAGAGCACACCGGCCGCGACGGCAAGAAGGCTGCTGGTGAGACCGTCCAGGTTCCACGGTCCGAGAACAAACACAAGTCCGGCGAGGGAGAGGACCACCGAGAGCCACTGAAGACCTCTGATCCGCTCTCCCAACATGGGCCAAGCGATGATGAGAAGCCAGAACGGCATGGTGTACGCCAGCACCGAAGTCTTTCCGGCGCCGCCCAAATATATGGCCCACATAGCGAGACCTCCGAAACCGGTGGTCTGCAGGAGTCCGAACACCGCCGTCAGGCCAAGGGCCTTGGGCCTCAAGGGCCTCCGAAGAGCCGCGATCAGAGCGAACATGAAGACCGCTCCAAGGAAGTTGCGGAGCGCGCCGAAGGTGAAGGGGTCGGCGTACTGCATGGCGACTTTCATCACCACCCAGTTGTAGCCCCAGACCAGGGCAAGCAGGACCAGCGCCGCAAAGGGCAGATAGGACCGGCGGCTGCTCCTCAACGGGTTGTGCCTCTAATGGGGCGTCGCTCCCCCATCGACGAGCAGCCTCTGGCAGGTCATGAAGTCGCTGTCCGGTGAAGCGAGGAAGAACGCCGGACCGGCCAGGTCGTCCGGGACCTCGTTGCGGTCATACATGGCCTGCCTGTCACGATTATGGACGTACCATTCCGGCGAGTCCTTGGTCAGCTCGGGTTGCGCGTCGGCCACGGTGAATCCCGGAGCGATGGCGTTGACCCGGATGCCGAACGGGCCGAGCTCTTTGCCGATGGAACGGGTGAATCCGAGGACGCCGCCTTTGCTGGTGCTGTAGTGGATGAAGCCGGGCACACCTTCGAAGAATGATGACGAGCTGAGGTTGATGATCTTGCCGTATCCCTGCGCCTTCATGTAGGGGAAAACGGCCTGAGTACAGAACCACATGCCCCTGACGTTCACCGCCTGCATCTTATCCCATTCCTCGACGGTCCACTCGTCGAGGGCTCGCCAGGGTCCCATTCCCCCGTCCTCCTAATTCACGTCCTGTCCGCCCCCGTACTGCATACCACCGTCGATCATGTACATGCCGCCCGTGCAGTTCCGGGCCTCATCCGAGGCGAGGAAGAGCATCAGTTCGGCTACTTCCTCGGGCTGGACGAACCGCTTAAGGAAGGTGGCGTCCCGCAGTCGCGCCCGTCCCTGAAGCGGATCCTCAGGGCAGATCTCCGCTTCCACAGTCCGCATCATCGGGGTGTCTACCAGGCCGGGGTTCACGGTGTTCACCCGGATGTCATTGGGGGCGAGCTCTCGCGCAGCCACCTTCATGACGCCGGTGAGAGCGTGCTTACTCGCCGTATAAGCGACCGCCTCGGGGTTCCCGATGAGGGCGCCCACCGACGACATGATGATGATGCTTCCTCCCCCTCGCTCGGTCAGGTGCGGGACCGCATGCTTGATGGTTATCACCACGCCGGTGACATTCACCGTCATGACCCGGTTGAAGCCCTCGACGGAGGCCTTCTCGATGGGAGCTTGAGTGCCGAAGATGCCTGCGTTGGCGATCACGACGTCGATGCCGCTGAAGACTTCCGCAGCCGTGGCCATCGCCTGTTCGATCTGAGTCTCCTGTGTCACGTCGGCGATGAAGGGTAGGACGCGAGAGCCCAACGGCGCGACCGCTTCCCGCAGAGCATCGGCCTCCATGTCGACCGCGAGCACCCGGGCCCCCTCGCCGGCGAACAGCCTCGTCGCCGCGAGACCGATACCCGAAGCCGCACCTGTGATCACGGCCACCTTGTGTTCCAGTCTGGCCACTGTCACTCCTTTCGGTGATCGGATTACTCCCATCTTGGCAAGCCCGGCCTCCTGACGCAAGCCACAGGCGTCCGTTCATCGGTGGAATCCAGGGTCCGGCACCGGGATGCACCGCAACTTCCCAAGGCGCCATCAGCGAATGAAATGCGTGGGTTCGTGGTATTCCACTCCCTGTGACCATGCTTCCTGCCAACAGCGAATCCGAAACGAAACGACCGGCCGCAGTCCGGCGAGAAGTGGGGTGGGCAGCCATGGCAGCCGCTGTGGCTCTAGTCCTGAGCCTGGGAGGCTGCGGTGACGCGCCCGAGAACCAGAGTACAGTGGAGGACACATCGATGACATCTATCGAGAAGGTGATACGCACTGAGGAGGAATGGAGAGAGATCCTGCCTCCTGACAAATACAGGGTCCTCCGAGAGAAGGGCACCGAACGTGCCTTCACCGGAGAATACGACGATCATTGGGAGGACGGCGTGTACATCTGTTACGCGTGCGACCTGCCGCTGTTCGATTCACGGACCAAGTTCCACTCCGGCTCAGGATGGCCCAGTTTCTGGCAGCCCATCGCACCGGAGGCGGTGGAGGAACACAGGGATGACTCTCTAGGGATGAGCCGCACAGAGATCACGTGCGCACGCTGCGACGGCCACTTGGGGCATGTGTTCAACGACGGGCCTGAGCCCACCGGACTACGCTACTGCATGAACTCCGCCTCTTTGAAGTTCGTACCCCGGTAGCCCCGGCCGGTCGAACCACGCGGAGCCGGCGTGCCGCGGGCGTGATGGGCGTAGGCGTGATGGGCGTAGGCGTGATGGATGCGGTTAAGGAAGGCCGCTAGAAGGTCTCGGACTCTGAGACGACCTCGGTCTTGATGAGCCTGACCAGCTCCTGTAGGCCGGGGAACACGTTCTCGCGGATATCGCCGGCCACAAGCGCGTACATGATGTCGTCGCCGACGACCAGTCGACCTTCATTGACCCAAGCCCGCGTAGCGACGATGCCGGGGCGGGCCGCCACCTCGGCCAGCACCTCCCGCAGGCGACCGGCATCATATGACAGGTCCATCCCCGTGACCACGGCTCCGTCGCGCGCAGTGGCACGTACCACTCCGTTGTGACACAGATACATGCCTATCTTGGAACTATGGGGACCGCTCTTGATCTCTCGCAACCACGTCTCGAGTGTAGGGTGTGACGCGCCGATGATGACCTCCTTCCCATGGTCCGCATCCGATAGAAGACGCAGCGCTGACGGTAGCACAGCGTAGCTGTTCCACGGAGACCGTGCACCGGGAGCATCGCTATACTCATAGGTGTTTCTGAGAACCAGAAGGCTCGGGGGCAGTTATGTCGATCAGTCGCGCGGAAAGTCCGGCCGAACGATGACCAGAGGATACGTCCACGGGTACGACCTCCGAGAGGCCATCCGGCTACAAGACCAAGCCGGCGTTCTGGCAGACCTCCTTCACCATGATACCGCCTATCCTGGAGGGAGCAGGGTACTCGAGGCAGGCTGTGGTGTGGGAGCCCAAACCGTCACCCTGGCCCGCAACAGCCCGGACGCCCGGATCGTCTCGATCGACATCTCCACCGAATCCCTCAAAGCCGCGCGGGCTGCGGTGGACAAAGCCGGGATAGCCAATGTGGAGTTCCTGCAGGCCGACATCTTCTCGCTCCCATTCGAGCCCGAGTCTTTCGACCACGTCTTCGTCTGTTTCGTGCTCGAACACCTGCCCCAGCCGGCCGAGGCGCTCCGGGCTCTCAAGAGGACGTTGAAGCCGGGCGGCGCCCTCACCGCCATCGAGGGCGACCACGGATCGACCTTCTTCTATCCCGACTGCAACAAGGCCCGGACGGCCATCCGGTGCCTCGTCGACCTCCAGCGTGCGGCAGGCGGCAACGCCAACATCGGGCGGGAATTGTATCCGTTGTTGACCGGCGCGGGATTCGAGGCGGTGCGCGTATCCCCCCGCATGGTGTACGTGGACGGGAGCAATCCCCAACTGGTGGAAGGCTTCACCAAGAAGACCTTCACCGCCATGATCGAGGGGGTCCGTAAGCCGGTCGTCGAAGCCGGACTCATGGGAGCGGCCGACTTCGATACAGGTGTCCGCAGCCTTCGCCGCGCGGCCGGAGCCGACGGTGTATTCTGCTACACCTTCTTCAAGGGCGCCGGCCTGAAACCCGGACCATCCGGAGACGTGTCGCAAGGAGACCGCCCGTGAGAATCTCAATAGTCGATAACATCAAGATCACCATCCTGGTCGACAATCAGGCCCTTGGCGGACTTGCCTCAGAACACGGTCTGTCGCTGTGGATCGGGGCCGACGGAAGACATATCATGCTCGACACAGGCCAGGGTGAAGCGCTCGAGAAGAATGCAGCCGCTCTCGGCATAGACCTGAACGGGACCGACATCCTTGTGATTAGCCACGGGCACTACGACCACACCGGCGCCCTCCCCTACGTGCTTGCCCAGGCTCCCGACGTTGAGGTGTATTGTCACCCAGAGGTCGTACAGACCCGTTACGCCATACGCGACGGCGAAGCCAAGTCCATCGGCATGCCCGAACCGGCGCTGCAGACCTTCCGGGATCACTCGCCGGGACGAGTCAATGCGGTCGAGGGACCCACGATGCTGTCTAAGAACGTCGGGGTAGTGGCCGCCATCCCGCGCCGGACCGCCTATGAGGACACGGGCGGCCCCTTCTACCTCGACCCGCAGGGCCAGACACCCGACCTGATCGAGGATGATCTGGCCCTCTGGATACGGACGGACACAGGGGTGATCGTCTGCCTTGGTTGCGCCCACGCCGGGCCGATCAACACCTTGCAGCACATACGCGACCTCACGCAGGGTGCTCGGATCCGCGCCGTCGTGGGAGGTTTCCATCTCATGGACGCCTCCCGGGTACGCGTGGACAGGACCATCGACGCCTTGGTACACCTGGAACCCGATCTGGTGGTCCCCTGCCATTGCACGGGCAAGACCACCTTCGGCCCCCTCCGTGAAGCCCTTGGCGGGCGGATGCAGGAGGGCTCCGCCGGGATGGTGCTCCGGTTCTAGGTGCGCGGAGTGACCGGACTGAGGATCGCCTCGGTCGAGAATGTGCCGACAGTGTCGTGGGGAGAGTAGCGTCAGGATAGACGTTGGTCCTGAACCTCGACATCCTCCGTTCGGCCAAGGACACGAGCGAGGCCGACCAGCATCTCGGCCGTTGCTCCCCAGATGCGGCGACCCGCGTAGGGTATGACATAGAACTCGTGACGCACCCCGTCGACCACCAGGCTATCCCGTTGATGGTTCCTAGGGTCGAGGACGTGGTCGAGAGGCACCTCAAAGACCTCGGCCACCTCGTACCTGTCTAGGGCCAACCGACCGACGCCTTCGATCCAGCCCACGAACGGGTAGACCCGGAAACCGGTGACGGTAGTGTGAGGGAGCAGGCACCCAAGCAGTTCCACCCGGCCCGGAGCGAGACCGATCTCCTCGTAAGCCTCGCGCAGGGCGGCGGCGGCCGGCCCTGCATCGCAGGCCTCGATCCTACCCCCAGGGAAGCTGATCTGTCCCGCGTGGTTACAGAGATGCTCGGTCCGCCGGGTGAGGATGATGGCCGGGCCCTCCCGGCGCGCGACCAGCCCCACCAGGACCGCCGCCGGTACCCCCAGGTGCGGCGCCGGCCATTCTCGCTCGACCGCGGCGCAAAGGCCCTGCAGCCTGCACCGCACCTGCTCTCTGTCTATCCGTCCAACGTCCAGCACACACGCTCCAGGTTCCAGGGGGCCTGCCGTGAGACCTCCATCCGTCCTCAAGGATACCCGGACCCGCTTGGACCCAGCCGCGCCTGCGGGGCGCCAGGGCAGGTGTTCATGAGGAGCCACCTTCACACGCTCGAGGAGGTGACCCCGAGGCCCGCCGGCACTGCTAGCGGCCGACGATGATCTCCACCAGCCGGGGCTCTCCTGAACTCGTGGCACGCCTCAGCACCGGGCCCAACTCGTGGGGCGCCTGAACACGCTCAGCTTCGACGCCCAGCGCCTTCGCCAATAGACTGAACTCCATGATGGGGCGGTCCAACTCCATGCCCTCGTGCTTCTCCTCCAGTGGGTAGTCGCCCAGCACCTGTCTGCGAACCAGCTTGACCTGGCCGTACGTAGCGTTGTTGGTGATGACGAAGGTGACCGGGATCCGGTATCGCGCGGCCGTCCAGAGCCCCTGGATAGACCAGGCTGCACTTCCGTCGCCCAGCACGGCCACGACCTGCTTGCGGGGCATCCCCAGCTTGACTCCCAGCGCCCCGGGCAATCCCCAACCGATGCTACCCCCTTTGCGGGAGCGGTAGTAGCGACCCGCCTGGGAGGGGGCCAGGATCTCCCGCAGTATGCCGGAGGAGGACCAGCAGTCGTCCACGATCACGGTGTCAGGAGTCGTGGCCGATGCGACCTCGGTCATCAGGCGTGAGGGCGCGATAGGGATACGGTTCCGCTGGGCCGTCCAGCGCTCCTGCAACTCGGCGAGCGCCTGCGTCTTCTCTTCGGCCAGCTCAGCCGTCCGTTGCCGGACCCGTTCGCGGGCATCGGGCCCGCCGGCCGGTAGTCCCGCCGCTAATGCCACCTGAAGCGCGGTGTTCAGCTCCGTCAATACCGTCTTGATATCGCCTTGGATGCCACAGTCGGTCCGGAGGTTCTTGCCGATCTCCCAGGGGTCGTCGTCAATGTGGATGATCTTGGCGTGGGCCACCGACGGCGTCTGACTATCGTAGAAGCCGGCCGAAAAGAGGGAGCAGCCCACGCCGATCAGAACGTCGGCTTCCTTCAGCACCGGTTCGGCCGACCGGTCGGTCGGATCCAAGTCGCCCAAGTACTGCGGGTGGGCCACCGGGAAGTTGACGTCGGCCATCCAGGCCTGGTGCACGCGTGCCCCGATCAATTCCGCGAACCTGACCACCTCATCCAAGGCACCGCTCCGTGCCACCCCGCTCTCGACAAGCAGAAGGGGTCGTTCGGCTGCGACGAGGATCTCCACGGCCTTGGCGACCGCAGTCGTGTCGGGCCGCAACCGGGCGCGGACCTCCGTGCGTGGCGCGTGGGTGAAGTCGAACTCCTGCTGAAGCACGTTCTGAGGCAGAGAGACGACCACGGGACCCGTGGGCGGCTGCAGCGCCATTTTGAAGGCCCGTTGGATCACCACGGGGATGTCCTCGGCGTGCACGAGCTCAGTCGCCCACTTGGCGTGAGGCCTGCCGATGCCCACGATGTCACCGGTCAGATGCGGATCGAGCTGAAGGAGCCGCGTGTCGTTCTGGCCCACCGTGACCACCAGCGGGACGCCGCCCAGCTTCGCGTTGTAGAGAAGCGGCGAGGCGGCGGCCAACCCGGAGGCGGTGTGCAGATTGAGGAAGGCCGGCCTACCGGTGGCGCGGGCATACCCTTCGGCCATACCGGCGCAGACCACCTCCTGCAATCCCAAGATGTACTTGATCTCGGGGGCTTCCTCCAGTGCGTCCATGAAGTGGATCTCGGTCGCCCCAGGGATGCCGAACACATACTCGACGCCTTCTTGGCGCAGCACTTCGATGAGAGCACGCTTGCCGGTGGTTATGTTCATGAGGACAGGATGCCAGAGCCGGGCCGCGGAGTACAGTGCTCGTTCATCTATCGTGCCCGTTCATCTATCCGGCCGGCTGTGCTAACGTCGACGTCTACGGCCGGGGCCCACGGCCGGCCCCAGATACATCCGGCTATCGACGCACTCGGAGGCAGACGTGGAACAGACTATCCAACTCCCGCAGCCCCAAACGAGTGGGGGCATGCCCCTCATGGACACCATCCGGCAACGACACAGCACCCGGGAATCGTACAGCACCAACGATCTCCCGCCCCAGGAGCTCTCCAACATCCTCTGGGCCGCCGTAGGGATGACCCGAGAGCAGGGCGGCACCGGCATGGGGACCAAAGGCTGCCACGCGTATCCGACGGCCCACAACTGGCAGCAGATCGACGTATACGTCGCGCGGGCCGACGGTCTATACCTTTACGACGCCGCCGCCAACACCCTCCAAGGGATCGTTGCCCGGGATATCCGGCCCATACTCGCAGGCGAGCATCAGCCCTGGATAGCGGATGTACCCGTCAGCCTTGTCTACGTGGCCGACATGGCCAAGATGTACGGGGGCGGGGCCGGTGACTTCGACGTCTTCCGTTGGACCGACACCGCCGCCGCTGCTGAAAACGTCTACCTGTACTGTGCTTCGGCAGGGTTGGCGACCGTTCTCAGGGCGCTCTTCGACCGAGCGCCCCTCTTCGAGGCTATGCGGTTGGAGGCGGGCCAGGTGGTCACCCTCTCGCAGCCGGTGGGATACCCGGCCTAGACTGCGACGACCGGGCGTTCTTGAGGCGATCACCGCCATCGTGACCGATGCCGACGTGGCCTTGGATCCCTCCAAGCTGGCGTCCGATCCCGACCTGGCCGCGACGATGCGGGCAGCCGGCTTCTATCAAGAGGCGACAAAGGATGGGAACCCCGTCGGCATATGGTCTTCCGTCCTGGAGATCGCAGGGGTCCCACTGTAGTCAAGGTCGCTCTGCTTGTGCCGGCGACTCTGGGTGGTGCCGTCAGACGGGCGGCGCGGCTCCCGAGGTAGGCAAGGGGTTCGGTCCTCAAGGTGCCCGGGCTGGAGGGCCGTCTTGTCGACTGCACCTCGCACATCATCGGCTCTTTCGAGCCGGAAGACCGACTGCGGCGGATAAACGTCTCGAGGAGCGTCGCCGAGACGGCCATTGCCGCGCTGCCGAGGCTCTTCTGCCGGGCCGACAGTCCTGCCAGCGTGATGGCCGCGGACGCGGCGACGCCTGTCGAACCTCGGAACGTCATCGCGGCGTCCTGCGCTGGGCTGGTCGCCGAACTGCGGAAGACACTGGGATAGGGCCCGTCTTCGGCGCCGCGAGCCGGTCGTTCACCCCGCTCCGTCTTGACCTGCCGGGCCGGTCTGGTAGCATTGGGGACCACCCGGAGATAGAACGAGCGGTCGCTCTAAGCACCGGCGGCCGGCGGCTCACCCGATGTTCAGCGGCACCCAGCGCCCGGGACGAGCGGCACCAACACCCCCCCGTGTGGCTCAACAGGAGTAGAGGTCATGGCCAAGGCGAAGACCCGCAAGCACGATCAAGCCGACCCGATGCCGCCGGGCGCGGACTACCAGTGGCCGGCCGCCGACCCGGCCCAGCGCGGCCGGACCCGCACGCTCTTCGGCATCTGTGGGCAGTGTATGCAGGGCGACTGCGCCACGCTCATCCACATGCAGGACGGCGTAGTCACCCGGGTGGAAGGCAATCCCGCCGCTTCGCCCAACTACGGCTCGCTGTGCCCGCGCGGCGCCTCCCAGCTCATGAACCTCTACAACCCCTACCGGGTGAAGACCCCCCTGGTCCGCACCAATCCCGAAAAGGGCCTGGACGTCGATCCCGGCTGGAAAGAGGTCTCGTGGGACGAGGCGATGGCCCTCGTCATCGAGAAGCTGAACCAGGTGCGGACCAAGGATCCCCGAGGACTCCTGGTCATGGAGGGGTTCGGCAACCGGGACAGCCTGCTGCGTGATCACTTCGCGCACGCCTTCGGGACCCCCAACGTGGTCGGCTCGCACGCGCCGCTCTGCAGCATCCACTACGCCTCCAACCTGGTCCACGCCGGCTGCCCGGAACAGGTGGCCGAGATGGACTACTGCGAGTACCTGCTCACCTTCGGCCGCTCGCTGGGGCCCAACTTCGCCACCACCGGTGCCATCCGCCGCTTCACCAAGGCCATGGACCGGGGCATGAAGTTGGTGGTCATCGACCCCCGTTGCTCGGTGGAGGCCTCCAAGGGGGAATGGATCCCCATCCGCCCGGGCTCCGACTACGCCTGCCTGTTGGCCATGGCGGGCACCATGCTGAACGAGGGCCTACCCTTCGACGAATGGTTCATGAAGCACCGCACCAACGCGCCCTACCTTATCAACCCGGCCGGGGACTACCACCGCGACCCCCTCACCGGTAAGCCTATGATGTGGGACGCGGCCGCCGGATGCGCCCGCGCGTTCGATGCCGAGTTCGCGGATATCGCCCTCACCGGCGCCTATACCGTTGACGGGGTGGCCTGCCGCACCGGGTTCGACCTCATCAGGGAAGAGTTCCGGCAGTACACGCCGGAATGGGCCGAAGGCATCTGCACCGTGCCGGCGGCGACCATCCGACGGATCGCTGGGGAATTCGTCAAACACGCGAAGATCGGTAGCACCATCCAGATCGACGGGTTCACCTTCCCCTTCCGCCCGGCGTCGGTCAACACCCACCGCGGCATCACCAACCACCGGGGCGGCACCTACGCGGAGCTCACCGCCAAGCTGATGAACATGCTGGTGGGCAACATCGAGGTGCCGGGCGGCTGTGTGGGCGACAGTATGCGCGGCCCCCTGCTGGAGCCGGACGACGATGGAGTGCTCCGGCCGCAGTTCAGGGCCCAAGCCTTCCCCTTCAAGTTCCCTCCCGACACCATCGACGGCAACGAGTTCTACCCGCACAAGAACGCCACCCCGCACCTGGCCGTGCAGGCCATGCTCGACCCGGCCAGATACCATCTCGATTACAGCATCGAGGTCTGGCTCAATCTCGGCGCCAACGCCATCCGCAAGAACGCCCAGCCGGAGAAGTACGTGGAGGCCATGCGCAACGTGCCCTTCGTGGTCTCGGTGGCCTACCACATGGATGAGCCCACCATCATGGCCGACGTGGTGTTGCCCGAGCACGCCAACATGGAACGGGACATCGTCTCGGTGCTGGTACCTCCCCACCAGACCACGGGAGGCGAGCTCTACGGAGCCGACACCGTCCGCGTGCGGCAGGCCGTGCCGGCGCTGTTCGACACCCGTCACTGCGACGACATCCTCACCGACATCGCCGAGGGCACCGGCGTGCTGTATGGGCCGGGCGGCGTCTACGACCGGCTGAACCGGTCCATGAACGACCTGGTGCTCACCGACGGCTTCTACTTAGGCGAGGGGACGCTCGACGTCGACCGCAGGCATACCCGCGAAGAGATCCAAGACCAGTTGCTCAAGACCTGGCCCCGCGGAGACGGGAAAGGTCTAGCCGAGATCAACCAAGAAGGTTTCTTCCGTCAGCCGCGTTCGAGGAAGGAATTCTTCACCTACTACTTCTCCCCCGGCGACGGCGTTCGCCACCCCTTCTACTTCGAGCGCCTGAAGAAGACCGGAGACAGCCTCCGCGCCCAGCTGCGAGAGGTCGGCATCGCCTACCCGGGCATCGCCGACGAGGAGACCGTCTGGGAGCAGTACCGGCCCATCCCCCACTGGATAGAGAACTCCGAGATCCAAGCGCCTCCGGAGTACGACCTCTGGGTGGTGAACTGGAAATCGCCCTACCATCCGCACGATTCGGGCAATCCCGAAGGCAACCCCTGGCTGGCGGAGTTGTACGCGCAGGATCCGTTCGATTTCGCCGTGTTCATGAACGCGGCCACGGCGGCCAAGAAGGGGCTCAAGGACGGCGACCGGGTCACCGTGGAGTCGCGCTACGGCCGGACCTCCGGGGCGCTGCGGGTCACCGAGCTGCTGCACCCCGACGCCCTGGGCATCCCCGGCAACTACGGCCTGGGGACGCTGCAGTCCAACCCGCTGATACGGCAGGGAACCTTCTACAACTCCCTGCTCTCCATCGACGACAACACCCTGGACGCCATCTCCGCCGGGCAGGAGATATCGCCCCGGGTGAGGGTCTACCGGCAGGAGGGCGCGCGATGAGATACGGCATGGCGATCGACCTCAAGAAGTGCGTGGGCTGCAACGCCTGCACCGTCGCCTGCCGCATGGAGAACGGTACTCCCCCCGGCATCCTGCTCTGCCAGGTGGAGAAATACGAGGTGGGCACCTACCCAGCCGCGCGTATGGATTTCTTGCCCCGCGCCTGCATGCACTGCGCCGAACCGCCGTGCCTGGAGGTCTGCCCCACCGGAGCGACATACCAGCGGGAGGACGGCCTGGTGCTGGTGGACCCCCGCAAATGCATGGGCTGCCGGTACTGCGTGCTGGCCTGTCCGTACGAGGCCCGGCATCCACTGCGGAGGATCGAGAACTACTACGGGCCGGGGACCGTGACGCCTTGGGAAGAGAAGAAGCACAAGACTCTGACCAAAGGCACGGTGCAGAAATGCACCTTCTGCGCACACCGACTGGGGGACGGACGGCAGCCGGCCTGCGTGGAGGTCTGCCCCGCGAACGCCCGCTGCTTCGGCGACCTGGACGACCCCGAGAGCGACGTGTCGCGGGTGGTCGCACGGCAGGGCGGCTCGGTCTTGAAGGCCGAGCTGGGTACGTGCCCCTCGGTGTACTACCTGAACTCATGAAGACGATCGCGTCAAGGACGGAGCGGATGACTGAGATAAAAGGGCAGAAGCACTGGGGCTGGATGGTCGTGCTCGACCTCTTCCTGGCCGGTCTGGGCGCGGGCACGTTCCTCTTCAGCTTCGTCCTGGACAGGCTGGGTGAGTGTCCGGAGCTGGCCCGCATCGGCACCCTGATCGGTCCGGTGGTGGTGCTCTTGGGCAGCGTGCTCCTCCTCCTCGATCTCGGGGAGGGCGGCCACGTGCTTCGCCTCTGGTTCCACCCGGCCGCCCTGAGGACCAGTTGGATAACCCGTGGCGCCTGGCTGCAGACAGGTTTCATCATCTTCGGCTTCGCCCACGCCTTGCCCCGGTTCGCGGGCTTTGCCTGGCTGCCGTGGGACGCCTCCGGCGGCCTGGGACTGGCGTTCGGGTGGGCGGCGGCGGTGCTGGCGCTGACCGTGCCGGTCTATCCCGGGATGGTGCTGGGAGTGATCCGGAGCATCCCGGCGTGGAACAACGCGGCCCTGCCCGTGCTGTTCCTCTTCGCCGGCCTCAATACGGGGATAGCGGTGTTGCAACTGGTGGCGCTGGGTGTGACCGTGGATGTGGCAGGGCTTCACCTGCTGGCGATCGCCGGACTCGTTCTCAGCGTGCTCTTGCTGCTGACGCTGGCCGCCTACGTGGAGATCGTGCGCCACACGGGGACGACCGGGCGGGCCTCTGCGCGGCTGCTGACGTCGGGCGTGTTCGTCTGGGGGGTGGCGGTCGCAGGGCTGGTGCTGCCGATCGTCCTCCTGGCCGTGAGCCTGGCGTCGACCGGCCTGGCGCAGGTGCGCGTCCTGGGCGCCGTCTCCGCCGTGCTGGTGCTGGCGGGAGGATTGCTCCTGCGGCATGCGGTGGTGACATCTGGCGTGAGGATGACTGTGCGGTCGGACTGAGAAGGCTCTCTGTCCACTGTGAGCGAGCCGACCGAAGGTCGACGCTTACAGAGACACAGGACCCTCCCTTGTCGGAGCGGCCGCCCGGCGTCGGCCGGCATCCGCGGAGCACACGAAGCGTCATGCCCGCCTATAATGGCCCAGCAACGATGAGTTGTCGTCCAAAGGAGCTGAGTGACATGTCGAGACACCCTCTGGCCCTCTCCCCTGCCCGCTTGGGTGCTCATCTGCTGAAGAACCGCATCATCACCGGTCCGTCCACGCCGCACTGTATGTCCAGCGGCCAGCCCTATCCCACGGAAGCGATCATGCGCTACTTCGAGAGCAGAGCGAAGGCCGGAGCGGGTCTGGTCACGGTGGCCAGTGTGGGCGTGGGCCCACCGGTGGACGATGGGGTCCACGTGTGTTGGGACCTCTTCAGGCCCAACTGCACCAACGCGTTCGCGGAGCTGGCCAGCCGTATCCACTTCTACGGCGCCAAGGCGGCCATGGAGATACTGGCCAAGTTCCCCGACGGCTACGCCGTCTCCGACGGAGCCCTGCTGATGGATGGGACTCCCGGGCGTGAGGTCCCCATCGAAGTGATGGAGCAGGTCAAGGACTGGTTCGCTCAAGAAGCCGCCGTACTCCGATCCCTGGGGTACGACGCGGTGATGCTCGAGTTCGGCCATTCCGTCCCGGTGGCTCAGTTCCTGTCGCCGCTCACCAACAAGCGCACCGACCGCTACGGGGGCTCCACTGAGAACCGCTGCCGCTACATCAACGAGATCGTGCGGGCCATCCGGGAGAAGGCCGGCCCGGACATGATCATCGACGTCAGGTTCTGCGCCTCCGAGTTCCTCGCGGGTGGCATCGATCTGGAGGAGGGACTGCGCATAGGCGAGTGCATACAGGAAGGGGTGGACCTGCTGGAAGTGTCGGGCGGCACCCTGCGCCCCGAAGGCATGGAGATAGCCCATCCTTGTGGCTTCCTGCCCCCCACGCCCCTGGTGTTCCTGGCGGAGGCGCTCAAAAAGTCCGGCCGTATACACGTCCCCATCTCCACCATCGGGGCCATAAGCAACCTCGACGAGGCCGAGGACATACTCCAAAGCGGTAAGGCGGACTTCGTGACCATGGTGAGGGCGTTCATCGCCGATATCGACGTCCTTGAGAAAGACATCCAGGGGCGGCCCGATGACATCCGGCCCTGCATCAAGTGCCTCCGCTGCCACGACAGCAACGCGTACGGCCGCCACTTCAGCTGCAGCGTGAACCCCACGGTGGGCCTGGCACACCAGATCAAGCGTATGACTGAGCCCCCCTTGCGCCCGAAACGCGTCGCTGTGATAGGGGGCGGTCCCGCGGGCATGCAGGCCGCGCTCACTGCGGCCGAAAGAGGCCACGAGGTCACCCTGTTCGAGAAGTCCGACGTCCTGGGAGGCAAACTCACCTTCGCCGAACACGTGCCCTTCAAGTACCCGCTGGACGCGTTCAGGAGGTACCTGATCGGGCAGGTGGCGAAGTCGAGCATATCCGTTAACCTGCGGACAGAGGTGTCGGCCGGCGACCTGACGGGCTTCGACACGGTCATCGCCGCTGTGGGGAGCGAGCCCATCGTCCCCAGCATCCACGGAGCCGCGAGCGCCCGCCTAGCGGTGGACGTGTTCGGCAGAGAAGCCGAGTTGGGCCGGAATGTGGTGGTCGTGGGCGGCGGCCAGGTGGGATGCGAGACCGCTCTCCACCTGGCCCGCATGGGCAAGCACGTCACCCTGCTCGAGATGCAGCCGAACCTGGCGCCGGACGCGTCTCCCACCTGTCGCGAGACCCTTATCGCCGAGATGGCGAAGACCTCCGACAACCTGGACGTAGTCCTCGATGCCCGCTGCACCGCCATCACCCCGGACCACGTCACCTACGAGACCGACGGCAGGAGCATCTCGGTGGAGGCCGACGACGTGGTCCTCTCCGTAGGGATGCGACCGCTCACTGAGCTGGCCGACAGCTTCATGGGTGCGGCGGAGGGCTACGCGCAGGTGGGCGACTGCATCCGCCCGCGCTCCGTCGAAGAGGCCATCAGAGAAGGCTACATCGTCGGAATGAACTCGTAGGCCATGAGGATACCGGCCGCCGCGCAACGGCGGTGCGGACTGCGGCCACACATGCCCGCGCGGTCTACGACCAAGAGCACTAGACGGCCGCGGTGCCCTCTATCTCGATCAGGAACTCCGGCATAGCCAGGCCGGCCACGCCGATGAGCGTCGAGGCGGGTCTGCAGCCCGCGGCTTCGAGGCGGGCGCTCAGCGTAGGCTGGGCTCGGTGGAAGGCGGGGATGTCGGTCACATAGTAGTTGAGGCGCACCAAGTCGGCCAGCGTCAGACCGGCACGGTCGAGCACCTGCTGGAGATTGTCGAGCGCGCGGTTGAGCTGGGCACCCATGTCTCCGGGGTGGATCGGAGTCCCGTCGTCGTCCGCCGATGTCTGACCCGCGAAATAGAGGGTCTTGTGGGCTCCTGCCACCTCGATCGCGTGAGCGAAACCAAGTGGTTCGTGCCAGGTCCAAGGGTTGACGGCTCTCTTCTCCACGATGGCGCTCCTTTCTCCATGTTCGTCCATATCACAACGTACCACCGGAACGCGGCACCGAAACGCCGCCCATCTGAAAGCCGCAGATGACCATATGGACCCCTCGCGAGTGCACGCGTTCAACAGAAGACCCACACAAAGCGGCGCGCGGAACCTGCCGCCCGGCCCTGCGGCGGCGTTCATGGCCTTCACCGGCCTGGTGCCCGGCGAGCATTCGAGTGGGGGCACGTGCTCAGGCGGAACGATCAGGGGCTTGCACGTGCTACGCTGCACCGTATAGACGGCGTGCAGGCTGCAACTAGAAAGCAGGGATGGGCCATGTGGGTCCGGTAGAGATGTGTTGGCTCAAGCACGAGGACCATTACATAGAGTTGTATGGATTCAACTCAGAGCAGCGGCCTTTCGACCTGGCCGATTACTGAGCAAGCCTGGGGACCAAGCACCTGTGCCTTTGGGGAAGAACGAGGAATTCGAGCCGTTGGAGGCTTACTTCAGATCAAAGGACGTTGAGGTCATGTACATCAAATACCCGGACGAGATTCCAATCGAGATACAAGAGGAAATCTGGCCTTAACAGTATCCACAACTGTCGCTGCCGCGCTGATCGAATGGGTTGGCAATGATAAAGACCATTATCTTTCATCACCTTCTCGACATGAACGACTTGCCCGCAGCCGAACGCTGGTTTTATCGCTATCACGTCCCGGAGGTCATGCGCTTTCGTCCCCTGAGCTACGTTAGCTACCGGGCGGTACCGGCTCCCTTAGGGGCCGAGGAGTTCGGATACTTCAACTACAAGATCCACGAGAACATAAGTCTCGAAGCCGCACCGGCACCGCTGGCGCTCACCGCGATGACCCCTGAGGCAGTCCCGCTTAGAGTGATCATGGTGAATGTACCTGCCAGCCCCACCGACGACTTCAAGGGCGCCGAATTGCATCCAGGCGACAAGACGATCTTCCGTTGGGTTATGGTATTCCGCTATCCAAGCGGCGTGAGCGTGGACGAGGGCGACGAGTGGTATCTTGGCGTGCACGCCCGGGAAGTCATGCGCCAGCCCGGGCTCACGCGCTTCTTCAGTTATCGGGTACTCCCGTCACAGGTCCCGGTGCAAGAGGGCGTGTCGACCTTCCTGCACCCGAGGTCTCACATCTCGTCTGACTGGCACCGGGTGTCTGAGTTGTGGTACGAGAACAGCGCGGGCTGGGTCGAGTCAGTGATCGATTCTCCTGTGATCTACACGAGCCCCTCCTGGGCGACATACAAGATGTACCCGTTCCTCCAGCCTGACGTCGATTTCGCGAGCACGTTCATCCTCGAACGACCCACCGACGACTGGCTAAGAGTGGTGCCACCTGCCTATGTCTAGGTGCTTGGCTGCGTGAATCCTCACGCCGCCGGGGGCGACTGCATCGATGACGCCGACCGGCTGCGCTCCGGAAGAAGCGCCGCGGTCCTCGGGCATGAGCTGCGGGCTCCTTCCACTCTAGGGACCTTCCTGCGCTCGTTTCAGTGGGGACATGCCCTGCAGCTGCACGTGGTCGGCCGCCAAGCTCTGGAGCGGGCCAGACGCCAAAGACCCCGCCGATTCTCCCCGCCGAGGAACACCCGGTCCAACAACCGAACGGCCCCGTGTGGCACAATGGACGTCACCTGATCGTGAGCATGTCACGCCTGATGCTCTCAAGAGTCGGCGTGGCAGAAAATGTGAATCTCAGGAGCTCAATTGAAAGCATCACGTTCTGACGACAAGTCCCGCCCGGCGAGCATGAGGACCGCGGCGATCCATGCCGGGACCCCGACGAATGCCTTGACCGGCGCATCGATCCCCGATATCGCCATGTCGACCACGTTCGTCATCGACCCCAGCGTGGCGTTCTCCGCGGACGAGATGAACGATGAGACCCCATTCGTCTACACCCGATGGGGCAACCCTACCATCCGTCAGCTGGAACAGAAACTCGCCGTGCTCGAGAGCGGCGAGGAAGCCGTCGCCTTCGGCAGCGGGATGGCCGCCATCGCCGCTCTGCTCTTGAGCGAGCTTAAGGCGGGTGACCACCTGGTGATGAGCGACGTGGTATACGCAGCTGCATCTGAGTTGGCCAACCAGAAGCTCCCCGGCCTAGGCGTGGAGGTCACGCGGGTGGACGCTTCGGAACCGGAAAACGTTCGTGCCGCCCTCCGGCCCAACACGCGCCTTGTCTATCTGGAAACCCCTGTGAATCCCTTGCTGCGGCTCACCGACGTGGAGGCGGTCGTCAAGATCGCGCACGGAGCCGGTGTCGCCGTGGCGGTGGACTCCACCTTCGCAACCCCCGTCGGCCTGCGGCCGCTCGAGCTCGGCGCGGACTATGTGATCCAGTCGCTGACCAAGTACATCTGCGGGCACGGCGACGCTGTGGGCGGCGCGCTGATCGGCCGAACTGAGGCCATGAAGAGACTTCGCACCATGGCCATCCACATGGGCGGCATCATGAGCCCCTTCAACGCGTGGCTCATCTTACGTGGAGTAGCGACCCTCCCCATCAGGATGGCCGCGCACGAAGAGAACGCTTTCGCCGTGGCGCGCTATCTGGAGCAGCATCCCAAAGTGACCCGGGTGATGTATCCGGGGCTGCCTTCTCACCCTCAGCACGAACTGGCGGAACGCCAGATGGACAACTTCTCCGGCATGCTCACTTTCCAGGTCGAAGACGGCCCCAGGGCCGCCCAGCTATTGTCGGACAGACTGGAGATCATCCACTACGCCGTCTCGCTGGGACACAACCGTACCCTCACCTGCTACCTGCTTACGGACGATCTGCTGCGCTCGTCGTTCCATCTGACCTCCGAGCAGGAGAAGGCGTATCGGGCCTTCGCGGGCAAGGGCGTCTTCCGGTTCTCTGTGGGGTTGGAAGACCCGGCCGATCTGATCGCCGACCTGGAGAACGCCCTGGCGCCCCTCTGATCGGATGGCACCGGCGGAGAGGCGCTCCGGGTCCTCCCGGCAGGTACGAGGGAGGAGGGCGTCAAATCGCTCGGCCGCCCATGCGGCGGGGGCAACCGGGTATCATGGTGCCCGACCCAATGACTTACAACCACAACAATTCGCCGGTCTTCTCGCCCTTCGCCCTCGACGGTATGACACTACGCAACCGGACGATCCGTTCCGGCTGCTTCGAGGGCATGAGCCAGGAAGGCACGGTCACCGAGCGGCTGATCGATCATCACAGACGACTGGCCGCCGGCGGTATCGGCATGACCACCGTCTCCTACTGCTCGGTCAGTGAGGACGGACGGGCTTTCGGGCACGAGCTCTGGATGCGGACCGAGATCCTCCCGGGCCTACGACGCCTCACCGACGCCGTACACGCTGAGGGCGCGGCGGTGTCGATCCAGCTGGGCCACTGCGGGTTCTTCGCGAGCCCATCTGTGATCGACCGCCGTCCCTTCGGGGCTTCGCCCAAGTTCTGCCTTTTCCGCCTCTCGTACTGCGACGAGATGAGCGAGGAGGACATAGAGAAGAAAACCGACGACTTCGTCCGGGCGGCGCGCCTCGCCCGCCAAGCCGGTTTCGACGCAGTCGAGATCCACGCGGGCCACGGGTATCTCCTGAGCCAGTTCTTGTCACCCTGGACCAACCGGCGTGGCGATCGTTACGGGGGCTCACTCGAGAACCGCGTGCGCTTCCCGGCGGAGGTCGTACGGCGTGTACGGGCCGAGATGGGCGGCGGATATCCAATCCTGGTCAAGATGAATCAATGCGACGGCATGCGCGGCGGCTTGGAGTTGGATGAGTCCATCGAGGTGGCCCGATCCTTCGAGGCCGCGGGAGCCGGCGCTCTGGTGCCTTCTTGCGGCTTCACCGCCAAGACCCCGTTTCACATGCTCCGTGGCGGTGTGCCCGTCAGAGAGATGGTCCGGGCGCAGAGTAGCTTCTTCTACAGGCTCGGCCTGTCCCTGTTCGGCCGCACGATGGTCCAGAGATATCCATTCGAACCGCTATTCTTGCTGGAAGGAGCCCGGCGCATCCGGGACGCCGTCAGCATCCCCGTCGGCTATATCGGAGGCGTGCTCTCGCGGACCGACATGGAAACCCTCGTCGATGAAGGGTTCGCGTTCGTACAGCTTGGTCGTGCCACCATACGCGACCCGGATTTCGTCAGACGCCTGGAACATGGAGAATTGGACCGTTCGGACTGCGACCAATGCAACCGGTGCATCGCCACGATGAGCGTGGAAGGGGTCCGATGCGTAACGGCGGACCTGGCGACGACTGACCGCGCGCTTTCCCAACGAGGCACCCGCCTGATTAGGAGGCGGCTCGTCGGGGAATACCATTCTTCGGTCGCCAACCCTAAGGAGGATCACGAGTGATGAATATCAAAGGCACTAAGACCGAGCAGAACCTGCTCAAAGCCTTTGCCGGGGAGAGTCAGGCCCGCAACAGGTACACCTTTTTCGCCGGCAAGGCTAAGGAGGACGGCTTCGAGCAGATAGCCGCCATCTTCCTGGAGACCGCCGAGAACGAAAAGGAGCACGCTGAAGTCTTCTTCAAGTACCTGGAGGGCGGGCCGGTGGAGATCACAGCCACCTACCCCGCGGGCAAGATCGGGACAACCGCGGAGAACCTCCTGGCCGCGGCCGAAGGCGAGAAAGAAGAGTGGGACATCCTATATCCCGACTCAGCCGCGACCGCCAAAGAAGAAGGCTTCGCCGACATCGCCACCTCCTTCGAGGAGATAGCTGAAGTCGAGGAACAGCACGAACTCCGCTACCGCAAGTTGCTGGCAAACGTCGAGAAGGGCCGCGTCTTCAAGCGCGAGACCTCGGTGAAGTGGCACTGCCGGAACTGCGGCTACATACACGAAGGCCCGGAAGCCCCTGATGAGTGCCCTGCCTGCAAGCACCCTCAGTCGTATTACGAACTCTGGGTAGAGGCTTACTGATCGAGGGGGACGGACGGTGCTCTCCTCATGCGGCCTGACGGAGAACCCACCGCACTGCCACGGAGCTCACAGAGACTACTGAACTGAATCGGGGCAGCGCGTCGCGTCGGCTCTTGGCGGCTCAGACCACCCTTAGGTTCGCGGTCCCGCGGTTGGCGGCGATCTGGTCCGACGTGTTCACGTGTCCGTTCTTGAGGCAGTCCAAGAACACACGGGCCACCTCCGGGTCGAACTGTGTACCGCTCCCCTTCCTCAGTTCCTCCATAGCCTCCTCCTGCGACAACCCCGCTCGGTATGGCCGGTCGGTGATCATGGCCGAGTAGGAGTCGGCCACCGCAAGGATGCGGCCCAGCATCGGGATGTTCCGGCCGCTCAGTTGAGCAGGATAGCCGTTGCCGTCCCATCGCTCGTGATGCGCGGCCACAGCTTCCCGCACCTCTTCGAGCTCAGGGAGGTGCTGGGCGATCATCATGCTCCCCAGAAGCGAGTGCTGGCGCACAGCATCGGCTTCCTCGGGCGTGAGCGCGCCCGGCTTCCGCAGGATGCGGTCGGGTAGACCGATCTTGCCCACATCGTGAAGGAGCGCAGCCACGCGAAGGAGTTCCTGCCGTTCCTTGCTGAAGCCCAACGATTTGACGATGGCATTGGACATCTCGGCCACATGGGCGGAGTGCCGCCGAGTGTAGTGATCCTTGTTGTCCACGGCGCTGACCAGGGCATCGAGGGTGCTGAAGCCTCCAGAATCGATGTGGTCACCGCCGATGGGCTCACGGCGCAGAGTGACCGTGTCACCCCCCCATCGCTTAGACTCATACAGGTTGGCGTCGGCGACGGCGATCAGCGCGGCCGCATCGTGGCCGTCCTCCGGGTAGGAGGCCGCACCGAAGCTCATGCGCAGCGGGATCAGCATGCCATCGGGCGCGATGAAAGGCTGAGAACCGAGGGTCAGCCGCATGTGATCGGCCACAGTCGCGGCGCCTGAACGGTACGTGGCGGGCAGGATCAGGATGAACTCATCTCCGCCGAAACGACCCACGAAGTCCGAGCTGCGGTTGCGGTGATGGAGCATATGGGCCACCCGCTTGATGACTTCATCGCCGGCCGGGTGGCCGTAAGTGTCGTTGAAGAGCTTGAAATTGTCGATATCCGCGATGAGGATGGAGAACGTCCCCTCGTACCGGCGGGCCCGCGCCACCTCGATGTCGAGCTGTTCGAGAGCCCGGCGCCGATTGCGGAGACCTGTCAGAGAATCAATCTCCCCAAGAGCCTTGATCTCTTCGTACAACCGCGTGTTCTCGAGAGCCTGCGCCACCTGGGAGGCGAAGAGCACGATGGTCGATCTCCTGTCGTCGGTGAACCGCCTCGGCCTGGCGGAGGCCGACATGGCCAGACCCACAGGCAGATCCTCAGCGTACAGTGGCACCACACCCAGAGAGTGAAAGCCGGCGAGGATCGGCACGGCCCCGCCGAACAGGCGGTTCTTCTCTTCCTCGTTCAGTTCGGTCACGGATTCGATGAAGACCGGGCCTGTCCCCTGGAACACGGTCCTCAGAAGCTGATGCTTGTCCAGAGGCACCTCGCCGAAGGGGTCGGCGCACCCGAAGAGCCTGGGCAGGCGGGTGAAGCCCTCACGATGGTTCGAATAGGCGCACAGACCTTCCAACTGCTCGTTGTCATCTGTCAGCCTGAGCAACCAAACCTCGTCGGCTTCGAAAATGCCGAGAGCTACCTCCTTCATCTGTCCCAGGGCGTCCCTGATCTCAAGGCTGCCGCCCAATGACGCGCTGACCTCCGCGAGCTGCTGAAGATTCTTGTGTGCCGTCTCCAGATCAGCGTGCCTGACTTTGAGTTCCTCGAGGGCCTGAGTGAGGCTCTGAGACTGCTTCTCCTGCTGGGTGCGGGTCCTCTCGAGTTCGGCGAAACTCGAGCCGATCTTCTCGGCCAGTAGACTGAGCTCATCGCTCTGGTTTCCTGTGAAGGGAGCCAGATCCATCATTTCCGACCCTCCGACCTGCACGTTGGAGGTCAGGCAGGCGAGCCTTCGGAACAGGTATTTGTCTAGGATCCAGCAGACCGCGCAGCCCAGAATGATGACCACTCCGATCAGCGAGGTCATGAAGATGAGGACTTCACCGGTCCATTGACCGTCGCGGACGACCACGGCTTGCGAGACCGCGAATATCGCGAGTGCGACTACCAGCTGCGTAGCACCGACAAGCAAATAGGTCTTGCGACGAAGCGACAATGACCCTCCAGAGGTGTGGATGAAACCCGACGTGCGGCCTCGAAGCGGTTATCGGCTGGAAGCGAACCCGGCTTGAATCCCGCCGGTTTGGTTCGCTGAGATGTGTGACAATTGACTGCATGAACGGCTTGAGCAACGCAACCGAGACCGTCGAGCAGGCAGACGCCGATGCCGATCCGGAAACCGGCGCCGCAGGTGCCGGGATAGGCGAGGCCCGGTCGAGACGAGGTGTCTTCCTCCTCCTGGCTGGGCTGGTGGTGACGGGCATCGCCGCCGGCTACAAGTGGGTTCGGGGCCTCCCCAAGGACTGAGCCGGGATGCGGGACTCCGTCAGCCCTCCTTACGTACCTTCCAAATCTGCTCGCCCGGCCAGCGACGGCACCATCCGCGGTCCGCTTCATCGCGGTATGTGCTGGTGGCGTCAGGCCCCGGCCGCAACTCGATGAGATCTTCCACGACGAACCCATGAGCCAGGAAGAGACGGATCCAGGCCCCGTATGGAAGCATGTAATCGACGTACCCTTCCAACGGGAAGGCCCACATGCTGAAATAATCCCTAAGCAGCCGGTCTCCCGGGTGTTCACCATCGTCCGGATAGCACATCTGCACGATGGGCGTGCTTCCGCAGAAGGCCAATAATCCGCCGGGCCGCAGCAGACGAGCCGCCTCCGGCACCGTGGCGTACGGGTCTCCGAAGGTCATGCCTCCATAGTCTGAGAAGACGATGTCGAAGCTCTCGTCGGGGAGAGGCGTAGCTTCCGCGGTGGCGTGGACCAAGGGGAAGTCTACCCCTGCTTGGTCCATGAGACGCCGGGCGTGCTCCAGTTGCCGTTCCGAGAGGTCCAACCCTACCGGGCGCGCGCCGAGCTTCGCCAGCCCGATGGACCACTGGGCGGCACCGCAACCGAGCTCCAAGACGTCGCGGTCCGCGACCTCTCCCAACACCCGCAGGTCGGCCTCGGGCATCTGCCACACTCCCCAGCCCAGCCCCCCCGAGGCCGCCAACTGGGACCCGTGGTCCGCCTGATACCTGTCGCTGTCGGCGTTCCAGCTATCACGGTTGTCCACGGAGTGTTCGGACAGCGATCCCGGGTCCAATCCTGGGACGTCTACCGTTCCCATCTCCGATCCTCCCCTCGTCTGTTGGCCGGATGCAACAATACCAGTCGCTCCGGACTGAGACCGCGACGCTACCCGCCGCAAGGCCTGCTGTTCGTGGGCAAGCGTCGCTCCGACTGAAGAAGGAGCCTTATTGTGGGAACATAGGACCTCGAAGAGAGCCGTAGAGCCGGAGGCGTGTCCCCCCTCGGGCTCCACCCACCAGGAAAGGGGAACGCCGTGACGGACAAGAACAACCCTCGAGTGCTCATCGGTACGTCTCACGGGGACATCACGCTGGAACTCGATGCGGTGAAGGCTCCCGCCACTACCGAGAACTTCGTCGCCTACGCCTCGGACGGTTTTTTCGACGGGACCATCTTCCACCGTGTGATCCCCGGCTTCATGATCCAAGGCGGTGGCTTCACCGCCGACATGCGTCAGAAACCCACCGGACCCTCGATCGCGAACGAGGCCGACAACGGTCTCAAGAACGACCGCGGCACCATCGCCATGGCTAGGACCTCAGACCCGCACAGCGCCTCCAGCCAGTTCTTCATCAATCTGGTTGACAACCGTTTCCTCAACCACACGGCCAAAACTGGGGCAGGTTGGGGTTACGCGGTGTTCGGAAAGGTGGTGGAAGGCATGGAGGTAGTGGATGCCATAGCCTGCGTATCTACCGGAGGCCATGGTCCGCATTCCGACGTCCCCCGCGAACCCGTCATCATGAATCAGGTGAAGGTCCTCGAGTAGCCACCACTCCGTGGGCCGGGACGACTTGAGCAACACCGATAGACAAGAGACCGTGACCGGATCCCTGCCGCTCGGGGAAAGAGGTATATCCCCGGGGTCCGGGTCACTCGGACGCCGGGGACGCAGGGGAGGCTCGGCGTGCGCCGTTGTCATGATGTCCTTGGTGCTGGTGTTGCTCCTCTTCACCGCCCCCGTATACGCCCTGCCGACGATCGAGGGTTGGACGATCAGGGCCTCCTTCCCCTCCGGGGAGCCGGCCCCACCGCTGATCACATGCACGGCCGCCTTCCTCATCGACGCCGACACGGGAGACTACCTTTTCTCACACAACGCCAATGCGCGCCTGCCGATGGCGTCCACCACCAAGATCATGACGGCGGTCTTGGCACTCGAGTCGCTCAAGTTGGACGCCAAGATCAAGGTCTCGAAGAACGCTGTGTCGACTATAGGCTCCAAGTCGAGATTGGTGGCAGGCGAGGTGCTGACGGTGGAGCAGCTCCTCTGTGCCCTGATGGTGGTAAGCGGCAATGACGCTTCCATCGTCCTCGCGGAAGCCACTTCCGGCAGCGTCACGGCCTTCGTGGAGAAGATGAACGCGAAGGCGGAATCCCTGGGCCTCACCAACACGCACTTCGTCAACCCCTGTGGGCTGAACAACAGGAGACATTTCTCCTCGGCCAAGGACTTGGCCTTCCTGACCCAGTACGCTCTGAGGAACCCGGTGTTCGCACGTATCGTCAACACGATCTACTTCTCCCTCCCGCCTCTGGAGCCGGTGGCGCCGGCGGTCAAAGGGGAGCTCCGAGACTTCGACAACCAGAACGAGCTGCTCAAACGGCGGGCATGGGTCACCGGGGTGAAGACCGGGTCCACTCCATACGCGAGGTCCTGTCTGGTCGCGTCGGGCACCATGGAAGGCGTGGATCTCATCGCCGTGGTCCTCGGCGCCAAGGACAGTGAGACGCGCTGGGAAGAAGCTCAGGCCTTGTTGGAGTATGGGTTCAGCCTGTACCCCAGGACGTTGCTCAGCGATGCAGGTCGATTGGTGGCGGAGATCGACATCGGCGACTATGTCGGCCGCAAGGTCCGGCTCGTCACCGATGGACCGCTGGTAGCCCGACTGTCCCGTAACGACATAGTCGAGTGCCGGCCGGCGCTCGATGGTGAGGTGACGTTCCCTGTCGAAGTTGGAGACAAGTGCGGAACCATCGAGTTCACGGTCGGGGGAGAGAGCATAGGATCACTGGGCTTGATAGCCGCTCAGTCGATAGAACGGCCTTCCATACGGATGATCCTCGAGCGCTGGATGCAGTGGTGCCCTCCGCAGCTCAGGCTGGGCGGCTGAACACAGACAGGGACACTCGGGAAGGAGGCGATGTGGTCGAGCAAGATCAGATGAAGAATGATGAGCGGTCCGCCGGCGATGGTCCATCCGGTCCGGTGCTCATCATCCCGTGTCTGGACATGAAGGAAGGCAGAGTGGTCAAGGGTGTCCACTTCGAGGACCTGCGCGATGCCGGCGACCCGGTGGAGAACGCCGTCTACTACCAAAGGGAGGGCGCCGACCGACTGGCGATGCTGGACATCGCCGCCACCGTTGAGAACCGTAAGACCAGAGTAGAGTGGGCCGAGCGGGTGGCTTCGGTCGTAGACATCCCCTTGGTGGTCGGCGGAGGCATATCGACGCCGGCCGACATGGAGGCACTCTTCTCAGTCGGGGTGGCCGCGGTGTCGATCAACTCGGCGGCCGTCACCCGCCCCGACCTCGTAAGAGAGGCTTCGGACCATTTTGGCAGCGTACGTATCGTCGTGGCTGTTGACGGCAGGCGTAATACCGATATGCCTTCGGGCTTCGAGGTGGTGATAAGCGGCGGCCGGAGGTCGACGGGCCTGGATGCCGTGGAGTGGGCCCGCTCCTGCGAGGCCATGGGAGCCGGGGAGTTGCTGCCGACCAGCATGGACGGTGACGGCACGCTCGCGGGCTATGACCTCGCCTTCACCAGAGCCATCGCCGAAGCCGTGAGAATCCCGGTGACGGCCTCAGGAGGAGCCGGAGAGTTGGAGCACTTCTACGCCGGAGTCGTGGAGGGGAAGGCTTCCGCTCTGCTGGCCGCCTCCGTGTTCCATTTCCGCACCTTCACGGTGCGGCAGGTCAAGGAGTACTTGGCGGGTCGCGGGATCCACGTGCTGCTCTGAGCAGAATGGTTACAGCCCCATTGCCGCGGGTATACATTGGGGAAGCACATCCTTCGAGTCACGGAGGCGAGGCATGGGACTGTTCGATTTCTTGAAGGGCGGAGCCAAGAAGGCTGAGACGGCGGCGCGGGGCGTAGCCACTGCGGCCACTTCCGCGACCGACGCGACCCCCGAGGAGAGTGTGATCAGTACTCTTCTCGGTGAGGGCGGCACGAAACTCACCGGCCTGCTGGACAAACTCAACGCCGGCGGTCTAGACGACGTGGTCAAGTCCTGGATGGGCAAGGGTGAGAACAAGACCGTCAACGCCGATCAGATCAAGGCGGCCCTTGGATCTGAAGAGGTCGCCGCCGTGGCCGCGAAATTGGGGGTCTCCCAGGACGAGGCCGCAGACAAGATCGCGAAGATGCTACCGGGCATCATCGACAGGCTCACCCCCGACGGCCTGGTCCCTGATCCGGATGCCGTCGCCGACAAGATCATCGGCCTGTTCAAGAAGTAGGCCCGGCGGCCATTCGCCAGAGAGCGCCGAGACGGGCGCCCCCGAGGACGCCCGTCTCCGTTTCATGACCTCCTGGGCTAAGGCTAAGCTGTGCCGGCCACCATCGTCTCCAGGTAATGCACGGCATCGTATACGGCGAAAGCACCTCGTGCGCACGCGGTGACGACCTGTTTGAGCTTGTAGTTGGAGACGTCCCCGGCGGCGTACAGACCGGCGCGCGAGGTCAACCCGTTGGGATCGACTTTGACGAAGCCCAGTTCGTCCAGCTCGCACAGATCGGCCACCAACCCACTCTGGGCGTCGATACCTACGAACTCGAACACACCATCCAGAGCCAGCACCGTCTCACTACCGTCCGTCTTTGAGCGAAGCTTCAAGCCCGTCAGCTTTCCGCCGTCTCCGAGGATCTCCTCGGCGATATGTGACAGATGCAGGACGATCTGCGGGTGGAAGAGACACTGCTCCTGCAGGCACTCGGTTGCTCGAAGCTCGTTACGGCGGTGTATCAGGTGCACTTCTCTCGCGATCTTGGCGAGATAGACCGCCTCCTGGGTAGCCGAGTCTCCCCCTCCCACGACGGCGACCACCTTGTCGCGGTACAGAGGTCCGTCGCACGTAGCGCACCACGACACGCCCCTGCCGGCGAAATCGGATTCGCCGGGGATGCCCAGCTTCTTGGGTATGGCCCCGGTTGCGAGGACCACTACCCGCGCTTTGATCTCCTCACCACCCACGCTGAGGACGTAGTCGTTGCCCTCCGGCCGTATGGCCTCCACCGGAGATATGGTGCGGAACTCCGCGCCTGCGTTCTCGGCCTGCTGGTACATGAGATCGGCCAGGTCCTGACCCGAGATGCCGTCGGGAAAGCCGGGGTAGTTCTCTACCCAGGAAGCGGAGACGATCTGACCCCCGGGCAGTCCGGTCTCGAACACGACCGTCTTCACTCGGGCCCTCGCGCCATAGATGGCCGCGGTGAGTCCCGCCGGCCCCCCGCCTACTATCGCGATATCTATGATGTCACCCACGCCATCCTCCCTCCCAGAGTTACGCGCAAGAAGAGAAGACTGTAGCATTTCCATGCATTTCGTGGCATGGTGAGGAGCCATGAGAGCCGACGTCACGATCTCAGGTCCTTCTCTCCGCCAGCGTTTCCCGCTCTACCCGAGCCAGGTCATCGGCGCGATGATCATGGCCTCCCTGGGACCTCTGTTGGACTCCATGATGACCGACTTGGGCATTCCACTAAGCAGGGGCGGGATCATCAGCGCGGGCTTCTTCGTCGGGGGCGTCATGAGCATCGTGGTCGTCAACACTGCCATGGCGAGGGTCCCTGCCAAACGGATGCTCATTTTCGGCATGCTCCTACAGGGCCTGGGTCTCCTCGTCGCCGGATTGGTCTCGTGGGATCTGTGGTCGGTCACACTTGCCTGCATGCTGGGCGGATTCGGCGGCAACTTCGCCAATACCATATGCTGGATGTGGCTCCCGGCGCACGTGAAGGAGCACCTTGCCGCAGCGCTCCTCTTGATGATCACCTTCTTTGCGACGGGCATGATAGCCACCCCCTTCATAGTCGGAATCGCCATCGACCTGGGTGCATCGTGGAGGTGGATCCTCGCGGTAGAAGGCGGCATATCGGCGATCGCCGGACTCGCCTACATCAGCCTACCCTTCCTGGACATCTGCGGGCGCCAGAATGTACGCCTGGCGCACCTCAAGCAGATCTTCGCCCGCAATCGCGGATTGCTGGTGGGGATGCTGGTTGCCATTTTCGTGTATACGGGCGCCGAGACCGTGCTGAACGTCTGGCTGCCCAAATTCAACATCCACTTGTTCGAGGCCGGCGACACGTGGGCAAGCTTCTCCGTGACTCTATTCTGGATAGGACTGATCGCCGGACGCCTGGTGATCATGCCGCTCACCAAACGTTTTGCACCGTCTCGACTTCTATTGTTCTGCGCCTGCGTCCTTACTGTGATGACCATAGCGGTCGCGTTTGCACCGAGTCTCGCCGCTTCCCTAGCGCTCACGGTCGGCGCCGGTCTGGGAGCGTCCGCCTCCTACGGACTCATCGGCAGCTACTCAGGACACTTCCCAGACTGGGAGAGTGGAGTGGTGAGCTCGTCGTTCATCCTCGTGGGATCGCTCGGCTGCGCCGTCTTCCCCTACCTTTTCGGTCCCCTCGCCGATGCGGCCGGGTTCAGGGCGGCCATGGCCATGGTCGCGGTACCGGCCATCATCTACGGCCTCCTCTCTTTCGTGATCCGCGCCCGGGCCGGGGAGTAGCACTGCTAAAATCCTCTCCCGGCCCCCTCACCCACACAAGGAGGGATCGATTTTGGCGGTAGAACCATCTGGGATCGTACCCGTGCTGCAGACGGCCGTCAGCCCCGTGGTCCTCATCTCCGGTGTAGGCCTCCTGCTGCTGACCATGACCAACCGTCTAGGCAGGATCGTCGACCGCGCCCGCTCTCTGGCGGCGCGCATCAAAGAGATCGATGGCGAGGACCCCGAACCGCTCCATGCTCAACTCCGCATCCTCGACCAGCGGGCCCGGATGGTGCGCCGGTCCATCGCCTTCTCGGGGTTCTGCGTGTTGTTCGCAGCCCTGCTCGTGATCTCGCTCTTCATCACGTCGCTGGCCGGCGCCGATCTGCCTTGGCTTTCCGCGACCTTCTTCATCCTCAGCCTACTCTGCCTCATCGCTTCGTTGGTGGACTTCATCCGCGACGTCAACCGATCGCTGGAAGCCACAGCACTCGAAGTGGGCAAGGACTGGGAGAAGAAGTAGCAACCGTCCGACGAGCGCGCGCGAAGAACGGTCGCCACGACCATCCGCGCGTCGACGCCGCCTGCACCACCAGCACGGCGATTACGAACGCGGCGATATACGTGATCGCGTTGATGAGCATCCCCCGCTTCTGCGCGCCGCGGATATTCTCTCTCATATGTTCAGGATATCCGCTATCCTCGTGTCATGGACCTTTCCCGCTTCGACACTATGGACGCGGACGAACTGCGCAGCTATCTGGCGTTCCTCCTCTGGCACTACCGGGTGATGGACAGCTTCTGGTTCCTCTATGTAGTCGACGAATACAGCCAGGAAGCCGCCGAAGAACTCAACGAGCGGGTCTGGGCGCGGGTCTCCGGCCTGGCCGCCCGCGATCTCCTGAGCCGCTTCAAGATCACTGAGAAGGGTCTGAAGGGTTTTGTGGAAGTCTTGCGCGTCTATCCCTGGACCCTCCTCCTTGAGTACGAGATCGCGGAATCTCCCGACGAGATCGTCCTCACCGTGCCGTGCTGCGCGACGCAGGAGGCGCGGCGCAACCGAGGGTTGCCCGAGTACGAGTGCAAAGAGATGCATCGGCGGGAGTTCGAATCCATTGCAGGTCAGGTGGACTCCGGCATCCAGGTGCACTGCGACTTCGCTCCGCCCGGCGAACGTCCGGTCGGCTTCGATTGCCGGTGGCGCTTCAGGATGGGGGCGACGACTCGACCGGCCGGTGAACCGTAGCGCACCCCGCGCTCCCAGAGACATCGCGCACCCGAACAGCGCTCCGCTCGTGTTCAGAAGCTCGATCGTCGCCGAGGCCGCCCGGACATCACCCGGCATCACTTTCGTCGCGTGCTTCGCCCCGCTTCTGCGCCTTCAACGTCATCACATGCGCGGTCACCCCAATCGCTATCACGAACAGCAGGCTTCGGAGCCAGAGCGCGCTCACGAACAAGACGGCGGTGCAGGTGATCACTACCCAGAGAAAAGCCAGGGTACCTGCCTTGACCCTCCAGGAGACGCCCCGGCCGTGCAGGTAGTCATCCAGGTGCCGGCCGAACACCCGATTGGTCGTAAGCCATCGGTAGCAGCTTACAGAACTGCGACCGTAACAGATCGCGGCCAGGATCAAGAACGGAGTGGTCGGCAGCACCGGCACCACGATGCCCACCATTCCTAAGGTCAGGAAGAACGAGCCCACCACGAGCAGAAGCACCCGGCGAAGCCGGCCGGAGCTGATGGGACGAAGTAGCGGGTCGGCAGCCATAGCCGTAGAGTAGCAAGAGGCAGGCGGCCTGGTACGAATCGTCCGGCGACCGGCGCGCGTTCGCGCCCGCCCCGCCGCGGCGTCGGCAGGGATCCGCCTCGCGCTCTAGCCCTTGACACTCTCCAGATACTCGACCAGAGCCTCTGCCAAGGTACGGAATATCCAGGCCCGCTTGGCGTCGTCGGTCTCGAGCAGTGTGAACCTGAACCCAGGGTGAGGAGAGTAGAATCCGGTCAGCGGAACCACGCATATGCCGCGCGAGGCCAACAAGTGATAGACGAAGCGCGCATCGGCGGCGGCTCCCTTGCATTGGCTCGCCACCACCTCGCGCAGTTCCGAATCGGAGATGGTCAGTCGGTTCTCGCCGTCGAGGGCGCCGTGTTCGAAGAGAACCGTCATGTAGAAGGCGCCCTGCGCCGGATGCACCCTGATCCCGGGGACGTCCTGCAGCGCCTCGCCCGCCTCCTTCGCTCGGTCGGCATACATCTGCGCACGGGCGGCCAGGTGGCCGGTGTAGCGTGGGTCGCCGAAGATACGCGGTACCGCGAGTTGCGGGCCGCTTGTGGAGCAGACCTCCAGCCGCTTGGCTGCAACCACCGAATCCACGTAGCTGGAGAAGTTGGAGTCCGCCGATCGGTTCAGCACCTCGATCCAACCACATCGTGACCCCGGCCAGGGAAGCTCTTTGGAGATGCCGCGCATGACTATGGCGGGCACATCCGTTGCCACCTCCGACAGGTGAACGGTCTCGACGCCCGGGAACACCATGTGGATGTAGATCTCGTCGGCTACCAGGAACAAACAGAACTCACGGGCCAGATTGACGATCTCCTCCAGCACGGCCACGGGATAGACCGCGCCGGTAGGGTTGTTGGGATTGATGATGAGGATGCCGGCTATGGACGGGTTCTTCTCGATCTTTCGCCGAAGATCGTCAAGGTCGGGCAGCCAGCCATTGTCCGGGTCGAGGTCATAGGTAAGATGGGGCAGCGCGCAATGGGCCGATTCGGCCGACGAGTGAGTGCTGTAGGCAGGTGAAGGGCCGATGACCCGGGCGTGGGGACTTAGGAACCCATACACCTTGGCCACCGCGTCGGCCACACCGTTGAAGAAGATGATGTCGTTCGACCCCACACGCGCGCCCGGCCGCAGGTTCACGTGTGCAGCCAGCGCCTCCCGAGCTTCGAGGAACCCCTCGGTGGGGCAGTAGCCCCACGAGTCATTCAGCTCGACCACCTCGTGCATGATCCCGCGGATCCACGGTGCGACCGTCTCGCCCTTGGCGATGGGATCGCCTATGTTCTCCCAAGTGACTTCCACCCCGTGTCGGCGTACCACTTCCCCGAACTTCACGATATCGCGAATAGCGTACGAAAGATGTGACGCCGAGGGGCTGACCAGATTGGCCCTCATCAGATCTCCCCGACTAAGTGTACAAGGAAGCATCGAGTATACAGGACGGCGACCGAAGGACGCGAAGACGGTGCAGAGACGAAATAGATCCGGTCGATACTGCGATATCGACCTCATGACTGCTACGCTAAGCAATAATGGATCGCTCCACCCAGAGAATCATCCTTATCGCGACGGCTATGATCGGGTTCGTAGCCACCTTCATGGCCTCGTCGATCAACATCGCACTACCGCTTATCGAGTCAGAGTTCCGAGTCTCGGCGGTGACTCTCGGCTGGATCTCCACCACTTACGTGCTGTCCGCAGGGGCGGTGCTGATGGCGGTGGGCCGCCTCGCCGACCTCTACGGCCGCATGCGCGTCTATCTCATAGGCCTGGCGGGATTCACGATTCTGTCGTTCGCCTCCGCTCTTGCGCCGTCGGCGACGGTTCTCATCGTGCTTCGGGTGTTCCAAGGGTTGGCGTCGGCGCTCTTGTTCGCCACCCACACGGCTCTCGTCATCCTGTCCCACCCACCCGAGGTGCGAGGACGTGCTTTGGGCGTACAGGTGGCCGGTGTCTATCTGGGGTTGACCCTCGGCCCCGTGCTGGGAGGCATCATCTCCCGCAATGCCGGCTGGCGGACCCTGTTCGTGGTGGTGGGGGCGCTCAGTCTGGCCAACTGCATCTTGCCGTTCTGGAAGCTCCGTAAGATCGACTGGCGCGAGCCCAAAACGGCGCGTTTCGACATACTCGGCTCCGTGATCTGGGCGATCGCGCTCTCAGCCCTCCTTCTGGGGTTCACCTATTTGCCGGACACCTTGGGAGGACTCTTGATCACGGCGGGTATCGTGGGACTCGCACTCTTCTTCTGGTGGGAGACGCGGGCCGGCGATCCCATCCTTAGCGTAGACTTGTTCCTACATAACCGCGTCTTCGCGCTCTCCAACACGGCCTCCCTCATCAACTACAGTGCCACCTTTGCGATGACCTTCCTTATGAGCCTCTATCTGCAATACAACCGAGGCCTGGACGCTCAAGCAGCAGGCCTCATCTTGGTCCCCGGACTGTTGGTGCAGGCAGGACTATCGGTGCTGGCCGGCCGTCTCGCCGACCGCCTGCCCGCCCGCATGCTGGCCTCGACGGGCATGGGTCTGACAGTGCTGGGGCTCTTCGCCTTCGTGTTCCTGGGCGAGACCACCCCTTACTGGTACATCGTCGGTGTGCTTTGCGTGCTCGGCATAGGCTTAGCCTTGTTCGCCTCACCTATGACCCACACCGTCATGGGGAGCGTGGAAAAACGTCACGTCGGTGTCGCCTCAGCCACTCTCGCCACCATGCGGGTCACGGGTCAGAACCTCAGCATGGGGATCGCCACTCTGGTCTTGGCCATCGTGATCGGCAGGCACAAGATGGGACCCGTAGACTACCCACACTTCTTGACCAGCGCGCGCATCAGCTTCGCCATCTTCGCAGCACTTTGCGTCCTGGGATTCGCAGCCTCCCTCGTGAAGCCGGTGAACAGACAGCACGGAGACCCGACGCCGCCGACCTCAGGCCCCGGCCCGACACCGGCTTCCGGCGGCGATCACTAGCTTGCAAGGAGACCGACATGTATCCGAGACCATCCGCCCTCCAACGATTCTTCGCGCGCCACGAGTTCGACACGCGCCACCTACTCTCCGCTTCCGATTGTCGGAGCATAGCCATGTCCGACCTGGTCAACGGCGCCGACGCCGACCTCCGAGCTTCCTGGGACGGCCTTCGTCTCGGCTACACCAAGTCACAGGGGTCGCCGGAGTTGCGCGCCGAGATCGCGGCTCTATACGAGACGGTCGAGCCGGAGGAAGTATTGGTGGCGATACCGGAGGAGGCCGTCTTTCTCCTGATGAACGCATTGCTCGAACCCGGTGACCACGTGATCTCTACGTTCCCGAGCCACCAGTCGCTCTATGAGTTGGCACGGACCATCGGATGCGAAGTAGACTTCTGGAGGCCGGTCGAAGGCGTGGCGGGCCCCGACGAGAGCGGGGACAATGACGAGCGTCTCTGGTGGTTCGACCCCACGGAACTGGAAGAGCTCCTGCGTCCCGACACGAAATTAGTGGTGTGGAACTTCCCTCACGATCCCACAGGCGCCCTTCCTTCCCAGGATGAGTTCGCCACTATGATGAGCGCCGCCAAGGCGGTCGGAGCGTGGGTCTTCTCCGACGAGATGTACCGGCTGCTCGAGCCGACCGACGAAGTCCGCCTTCCCGCAGGCACCGATCGATATGAACGGGCCATCTCTCTCTCGGGGATGTCCAAGGTCTTCGGCCTCGCCGGCCTCCGGCTGGGTTGGGTCGCCACCCACGATGAGACCCTGCTGGAGCGCATGAAAGCGCTCAAAGACTACACCTCCATCTGTCCAAGCGCCCCCGGCGAGATCCTGGCGCTCATGGGGCTCCGGTCACGCGAGACGATCTTGGCCACGAACCGGGAGTTGGTGCGTCACAACAAAGAGGCGGCCGGGGCGTTCTTTGCGCGGCATGCCTCGGTTCTGAGTTGGATCCCGCCGCAGGCGGGTACGGTGTGTTTCCCGCGATTGGAGGAAGGTCACGCCGCGCGCCACGCGGCCCGCCATGCGGCGAACCTGATAGGCCGTGTACCACACCGGGCAGCGGATCGAGCAGCCCAGGCGGCTGCGCGTAACGTCATAGTAGGGCCGAGCGCAGAGGCCTTCTGCACGCGGGTCCTACGGGACACAGGCGTGCTCCTCCTTCCCTCGACCGTCTACCAATTCGGCGACGAGCACTTCCGGATGGGCCTTGGGCGAGAGGATTTCGAGAACGGACTCGCCGCACTCGACGCACACCTAGCGGCAAGAAAACCTTAGCAGAGGACTGCTGAAGAAGGACATATGACGCCGCGCAGGACGAGTCGACGGTCCGCACCTGCGAGGGCGCCGAGGCCGGGCCTTGGGTTAGGCCCGGCCTCGGCGCCGATCGTTGTCCGGCCACTTCGTTAGGTCGTCGACGTAGAAGTGGAGCGTTCGCCTACGGTGATGGTCAGATCCAGGGCCTGCCCGTCACGGTCCACGATCACCGGGACCTGCTCTCCCGCGCGAAGACCGCGCAGGACCAGGATCATGTCGGCCTCGGAGGTCAGCTCCTCCCCCTGCATCTCGGTGATGATGTCTCCCTGCCTGAGTCCCGCCTTCCAGGCCGGACCCTGCGGGTCGAGACCGGTGACAACCACACCGCTGTCGCGAGACAGGCGATACTGTTGCCGCAGCGAGGAGGTGACGCTCATGTAGTTGATGCCCAGGTAGGCATGACCGGCATGGCCGTTGGCGATCAACTCGTCGGCCGTTTTCGCCGCGGTCGCCGCCGGGATGGCGAAACCTATGTTCTCCGCCCCCGACGTGCTGGGCGGTATGTAGGCTACGTTGATGCCTATCACTCGGCCCCCTACATCGAGAAGCGCGCCACCCGAGTTACCAGGGCTGATGGCGGCGTCGGTCTGGATGAGGTCCACGAGAGCGGTCGAGCCCGCGTTCTCGATACTGCGCCCCAGGCCGCTCACGATGCCTAGGGTGACCGAGTTGCTGTAGTCGAGCGGGCTGCCGATGGCAATGGCGTATTCACCGATGACCGGCGTGCCCTCAGTGGCGAATACCGCCGGTGTCAGCCCAGTCTTGTCCACCTTTATCACCGCGATATCGGTGAAGGCGTCGGTTGCGACTATGCCGGCGGAGACACTATCTCCTGTACTGAACGTCACTTCCACGGCGTCGGCCGGCTTGTCGTTTTGAGTGACTACGTGCGCGTTCGTTATTATGTAGCCGTCGGAAGAGTAGATGACGCCCGACCCGACGCCCTCATATGGTTGGTCGCCGAAGAACGAGCCGGCGGCCGTACCTGTCACTCTGACGTTGACTACGCTTGGACCCGCCGATGCGGCGACCGACTCGGCGGGGCTGATGTCCGAGCCCACGGACGACGCTTCGGTAGCTGAGACTGCCGCCGGACGTGCGGCGACGGCCGGCCCGAGGCTGCGTGTGGTTAGAAGAACCGTCCCCGCAATGACCGCTAAGGCGACCAAGATAACGACCGGCAAGGCTCGAAACAGACAACGTTTCATGGTGCTGCCTTTCACTAGATCTTGCTGCGTATCAGTGTATTCGAGCCTTGCTAAGGTCCTCGTAAGGACCTATGTATCCGAGACGGGGTCCGAGAGAGCCGTGATCCTTCTCGTCGCGCGAAGGCCGGGCACGTCTGCGACCGATCGCGACTAAGCGTGTGCGCCGTAGGCGCTATAATCCTCGCCTTGTTCGGCCGGTACGTCTCCGATCAGTCCGCCCGTCTTGACCCGATGAGGTACCCGAGGTCTCATGGCGCCTGCAGAAGCAACATATCAGGCAAACCGCATCCGCAATGTGGCGATCATCGCCCACATCGACCATGGCAAAACAACACTCATAGACTCGATCTTCCGAGCAGCCCGTGTCTTCCGAGAGAACCAACGCGTCGAGGAGCGCGTTATGGACAGCTATGAGCTGGAACGCGAACGGGGCATCACCATCCGCTCCAAGCACTGCACGGTGGAATGTGACGGATATCTGATCAACATCGTCGATACCCCTGGGCATGCCGATTTCTCAGGCGAGGTGGAGCGAGTGCTCTCCATGGTTGATTCGGTGCTCTTGGTAGTGGACGCCAACGAGGGTCCCATGCCGCAGACCAGGTACGTGCTCACGCGGGCACTGCGCCTGGGCCTGCGCCCCATCGTACTGGTCAACAAGGTCGACCGCCCCAACGCCGACCCCTTCGGAGCACTCGACAAGACCTTCGATCTATTCCTCGAACTCGGGGCCACCGATCACCAGGCCGACTTTCCGGTGGTCTACGGCTCGGCGCTGGAGGGTTGGATAGCCTACGATCCCAACACCGGCGTCCGCGAGGGCATGGATGTACTCTTCCAGACCATCATCAGCGAGGTCCCACCACCTCGGGCCGCGCTCGACGCCCCCTTCCGCATGCAGATATCCACCCTGGCTTGGAGCAACTACCTGGGCCGCATCGGTTGTGGAAAGGTGCTCGAAGGGACCCATCGCCGCGGGGAGGAGCTCGTTCGTACCTCGACACGCTGGACCGACCGGAGTCACAGCGCGAACACGCAGCCCGGCACGGAGACGCAGCCCGGCACGGAGACGCAACCCAGCTTCGCTATCGCCACCTATGGAAGCGCTCCTCTAACCGCCTGGGAAGTCACCGGCGCCGAGACCACCCGAAGCGCCCACCTATGGGTGACCAGGGGCTTGGAGCGTCGGGAAATCGACGAGATCAGAGCAGGCGATATCGTCTGGGTGAACGGCCCGGCCGACATCACCATCGGCGATACGCTGTCGGCCCCCGACCTGGCCGATCCGGCGCTGCCGCCCTTGGAGATCGAGGAGCCGACCGTCTCCATGTTGTTCCTCGTCAACAGCGGCCCCTTCGCCGGGCGGGAGGGCCAGGCCGTCACCCTCCGCGAAATCAAGGATCGTCTCGACCGCGAGCTTAGGGTCAACGTCGCTTTGCGGGTCGAGGACTTGGGTCGCCCCGATGGGGTCAAGGTCTCAGGCCGCGGCGAGCTCCATCTCGGCATCCTCATCGAAGAGATGCGTCGCGAGGGCATCGAGCTTTGCGTATCTCGCCCTGAAGTGATCATCCACATCGGCGAGGAGGGTAAGACCCTCGAGCCCATGGAGGAACTCACCATCGACGTCCCTAACGAGTTCCAGGGGATAGTCATCGAGAAGCTGGCCCAGCGCAAAGGTGAACTGACCGGCATTAACAACGCGGGTACCGGCATCGTGCGCCTGGACATAAGCATCCCCACCCGGGGTCTGATCGGCTATCGAGGGGACTTCCTCACCGATACCCGCGGCCTGGGCGTGATGTCGTCGCGTTTCATGGGATACGGCCCCTGGCGGGGTGAGGTGGCCCACCGCGAGCGGGGCTCCCTGGTCAGCATGGAGGACGGCGCCACCACCACCTACGCCCTCGAGAACCTCCAGGCCCGTGGCGTCTTGTTCGTCTCGCCCATGGATCCCGTCTACACCGGCATGATCGTGGGCGAGCACTCTCGTTCGGGCGACCTGGCCTGTAATCCCACCAAGACCAAGAAACTCGGCAATTATCGTGCCGAGACCAAGGAGATCGACGTGGGACTCAAGGTCCCCTGGAAGATGACCCTCGACCAAGCCCTTGAGTGGATTGCCGGTGATGAGCTGGTGGAGGTCACCCCCAAATCGGTGCGGATGCGTAAGGCCATCCTGGGCCTTGAAGATCGGAAGAAAGCGACCAGGGGAAGACCGTAGCAGTCCATGATCCCCCTTCATGCCGCGTGATGAGCTATACTTCCTCAACATTCTATTACAGACACGGTTGTCCCCGCGCTCTTCACCCTGAGACTCGACTGGATCAACTGCGTCTATGATCGCGGTGCCTCCAGAAGAGACGCACGGCAAGGAGCTACAATCTAGATGAGTTTTGCTGAACTGGGCCTGGAATCAGGCCTCCTCAAGGCTGTACAGAACCTCGGCTACGTAGACCCCACCCCCATTCAGAAACAGGCCATCCCGCTCGCCCTCACGGGCCGCGACCTTCTCGGGTGCGCCCAGACCGGCACAGGCAAGACGGCCGCCTTCATCCTGCCCACGCTGCAGCGCATGGGTGTACGACCCGCGGAGAGCGACGGCATCCAAGCCGGTCGACCCTCCGGCGTCGACAATGGTGGAAGTGACAACCGCCGCCCGGACGGCCGCCCTCGAAGCGGGCGCCGTCGAGACGGGCGTCGGCGTGGCGGCCGCCCCGACGCCGCGACGACCTGGTCGCCCGTACGCGCCTTGGCGGTGACCCCCACCCGAGAGCTCGCCGGCCAGATCGAGGAAGTGGGACGCGCCTGCGCCCGGTACACAGGCCGACGTGTCAGCGCCGTCTACGGCGGCGTCGGCTACGAACCCCAGATCAAGAGACTGCGCAAAGGCGTCGACCTACTGGTCGCCACCCCCGGCCGGCTGCTCGACCTGCAGCAGCGTGGCGACGTAGACCTCTCCCATGTGGAGATACTTATCCTCGACGAGGCCGACCGCATGCTCGACATGGGTTTCTGGCCCGACGTGCGACGCATCCTCAGCCTGCTTCCCGCTGAGCGCCAGAACATGCTGTTCTCGGCCACCTTGTCCAAGGACGTCATGCGCGTCGCCGGCCCCACGCTCACCGACCCGGCCCGGGTGGAAGTCGCCCCAAGCGCCACCACGGTCGAGACCGTGACCCAGGCGGTCTATCCGGTGGCCGAGATCCAGAAGCCCGACCTGCTGGTCCGTCTGCTCGAAGAGGAGAAACTCGACCGGGTCCTGGTCTTCACCCGTACCAAACATCGCGCCGATCGGGTCTGCCGCCACCTCGAGCGCAATCGCATCAAGGGCGCCGCCATCCATTCCAATCGCACCCAGGCCCAGCGCCAACGGGCGCTCGACGGCTTCAAGGACGGCACCTACCGCGTGCTCGTAGCCACGGACATCGTGGCCCGAGGCATCGATGTCGACAGCATCTCGCACGTCATCAACTACGACCTGCCCTCCCAGGCTCACGACTACGTGCACCGCATCGGCCGCACTGCTCGAGCGGGGGCGGTGGGGACGGCCATAAGCTTTCTGGCCGCAGAGCAGGCGAGCGAACTGAGGGAGATCGAACTCATGCTCGGGGAGACTCTGCCCTGCCGAGACCTCGAAGGCTTCACCTACATGCAGCGGTTGATCCCTAACCCGGACCGCACCGCGAAGAAGCCCAAGCCCCGCCTGGTCTACAACGGCAGTCGGCGCAGACGCCGATAATACCGTCCACCCCCGACTGCTCCGCGACCACCCGGGGGTGTTAGCATAGGCGGCATGAGCGAGGCCACTGTCAACATCGAGGTAGCTCAACCCCATGAGATCTTCTCTGTCCTCGAGCTGCTCGAAGAGCTGCTCATGGAGCTGGTTGACGAGGGGCATGAGCTCCCCGGCGTCGACAAAGATAAGCTCCACACCGACATCAGGCGCAACCTCGATTCCGAGACCGGGTCGCACGGCACCCCGGGGCGGCTCATAGCCATCCTAGCCAAGGAAGATCACGGTGTGGCCGTGGGCATCCTCATGCTCACCCAATGCTTCGCCCTGTATGCCGGCGGGGAATACGGGGTCATCGACGAGATGTACGTTAGGCCCGAATACCGCGGCCGAGGCATTGAACGCCAACTGCTCGATGAGGCCGTAGCCGTGGCTCAGAGACGCGGATGGCGCCGGCTGGATGTCACCGGGCCTGAGGCCGGCCGCAGCGAACGGACGACGCGTTTCTCCAAAAAACTGGAGTTATAGAGACTCCCGCGGCGGGCCTCCGCCGAGACCGATGGCTGCATTCAGCGGCGAGCCTGGGCTGCGTGGATCATGCGGTCACTCCCCAACGGCTGTGCGTACCCTCCGTGATAATCTCTAGCCGTTACACGCAGGGCGCCGTTCGGGCTGAAGGGGCCGTCTATTTGGTGATAAGAGCAGCATGCGGATCGGATCTCGTGACGATTCTCGACTTCCACGTGGACGCGGTGGTCGGCACTCTGTCTACGCCGGATGCGTCCACCCATGAGCATCGGCCGGGACCATGAACGAGTCGACGTGCCCTGAAGCGGCTCAGGACGCCGCCGGCGGCCGAGGCGGTCCGCCTGCGACTCCCGGCGGGCCCGACTCGTCCTCCGACGGTCCAGTCGCGGCTACCGACGGTCCAGTCGCGGCTACCTACACTTCGTCGCTCACCGGACTCACCTCCGCCGAGGTCCGCGATCGGGTCAAGGCCGGCCGGACCAACATCACCCCGCGCCCAGGCGGGCGCACCACCTGGGACATCATCCGGGGCAACGTGTTCACCTGGTTCAACCTGATCCTGGGAGTGCTCTTCGTAGCGATGCTCGCCTTCGGCTCGTGGAAGGATGCCCTGTTCGGCTGGATCATCTTCATCAACGCAGGCATAGGGATAGTCCAGGAGATGCGGGCCAAGATCGCGCTCGACCGCCTTTCGGTGCTGACGGCCCCGGCCGCTAAGGTGGTCCGCGACGGCGAACACCAGGAGATCCCCGTGTCCGACGTGGTGCTGGACGAAGTGGTGCGCGTCACGGTGGGAGACCAGATCGTGGCCGACGGGGAGACGTTGGAGTCGAGCAGCCTCGAGGTGGATGAGTCGCTGCTTACCGGGGAGTCCGTTCCTGTGATGAAAGAACCCGGTGCCAGGTTGCTCTCGGGGAGTTTCGTGGTGGCTGGGAGTGGGGTGTTCCGAGCCACCGCTGTGGGCCCCGACGCATACGCTCAGCGGCTGACGGGGGAGGGCAAGCGTTACGTACGCCTGAGTTCTGATCTCGTGAACGGCATCAACAACATCCTCCGGGTGATCGGCGTGGGGATCATCCCGGTGGGCATCCTCATGATATGGGCGCAGTTCCGCATGGGCGCCACCGTGGAGGAGGGCGTCACCAACACGGT
>LSQX01315710.1_pt1 | contig 91687 bp, 79 predicted proteins | sample 654561 | NCBI WGS metagenome assembly LSQX01 (sample SAMN04489861, study PRJNA283612) | anaerobic digester metagenome | isolation source: 4 biogas reactors fed with cattle manure at either 37C or 55C with and... | place: Denmark: Kongens Lyngby | collected 2014 | reverse complement strand
GAACCGGCTATGATCAGAATTGGCAGATAGATCAAGAGCCCTAAGGTTTCCATTAAAAAGATGGAGACCATGATTTGGCTGAAATTATGGACAATTGCCCCGACCATGCTGATCATTGGTAGGCTGAAATTGGCAGGAGAGAGATGAGAAAGAAACCAGATCAGATTGAAGCTGAAAAAGGCGCCGCTCAACGAGTAGAGAAAAGCGGAAAAACCACCTCCAAAAAAGGAAGCTAAGACACAGCGCAAAATAATCAAGGTAAGGCTTTCCTTATAGGAAAACCAAAAGATTGCACCTAAACTGATCAGATTGGCTAAGCCTAGTTTGACTCCGGGGAAAGGCAGAGCCGGTAAAGGCAGCATCCTTTCAATCACATGCAAGCTTAGGCCTAAACTCAAAGCCAGGCTTAAACGCAACATCTTCTGAGTATTCATCTTATTTCACCTCACCCCAATGGTAATTATCGTTTGTTATGATGAAGTTTTCCTTAAATTCATCCTTGCTCCAGAGGCTGTTATCCTTAGCTACCAGAAGGTAGTCGAGATTTTCATAATTATCCAAGAGAGCCATCCCCTTATCCTTGCCTAAGAGGAAGGCAACGGTGGAAAGACCATCGGCTAAAGCTCCTTGCTCTGAAATTATGGAAACAGCCCTTAAGTCGGAGTCGACCGGGTAGCCATTAGTAGCATCCAGGATATGATGATAGACTAGACCATCTTCAATGAAATAACGCTCGTAATCGCCGGAAGTAGCTACTGTAATGTTTTCTCCTGTGAAACTTCCGATGATATCGTTGCTCGCTCTTTCTGGATCGATCAAACCAATCCGCCAAGGAGAATCATTTGTATTCTGACCATAAACGGCTAAATTGCCATTAATAGAAATTAGAGCACCCTTTAAATTCTGTTGTCGACAGATCCTCAGAGCCTCTTGAGCGGCGTAGCCTTTGACGATGGCTCCTAGATCTAAGGACATAGCAGGCTGGAGGAAGGAAATAAAAGAGTCATCGCCTACTTCTTCTATGAGCAAATTCTCTTTGACTAATAAAGGCAAGAGCTCTTTGATCGAGTTATCTCCAGGCTTCTTGGCATCGCTGAAACCGATATTCCAGAGTTTTACCAAGGGTCCAACCAAAGGTGTAAATTTTCCTTCGCTCAACTCCTCCAAATCCCAAGCCAATTCGATCATGGCTTTGAAATTGTCGCTGATTTTTATCTTTTCTTGATAGGCCTCTTCAGTCAAGGTTGAAAGAAATGAATTTTGATCATTGGCACTGAATTCATCCTCTAATTCTTTTAAAAGCTGGCTGATCTCTTGAAATGCTAGTTCGGTACTTTCCTTTTCACCGATCAATTTATATTGAATAAGACCTCCTAAGGCAAAACCATTGGCCTCTTTTAAGGTGGTCTCATTGCTTTTGAAATTTGAGCAACCAGTGCCCAATAGTATAGTTATTAAAACAAAGAGGAAAATTATCCTATGCTTAGATTTCATCATGCCAGCTCCTTTTACTTAAGGATAGATTCGCTTTTCAGGCTGCACCTTCCTTTTAGCAATTTTTAAGTTAGAATAGAAAAATTATTCCGTCAATAGAAGGATTTTTACATGGCAATTGCCAATTAATATAAGAGACCGGTAAGTTCTTTAGCTTACCATAAAAAACAAAGGAGTGGAATATATGAGTCAAGTCAAAGTCACATCTCCAATTAGTTATTTTGGTCACCAACTGGGAGAGGATCGTAAGCTGGTCAGATGGGAAAAGATCGTCGACTATTTGGAGCTCTTAGCCAAAGAGAGCGACCGCATGATCCTCGAAAATATGGGACCTTCAACTGAGGGACATCCATTTTTAGTAGCCTATATATCTTCCCCTGAAAACTTAGCTAGGCTAGAAGAATTAAGGCTGATCAACAAGCAGATTACTGATCCTCGTGGAATTGAAGAAGAACGCTTAGATGAACTGGTTAAGGAAGGCAAAGCCATAGTAGTTCAGACTATGAGCTTGCACGCCAGCGAGGTTGGAGGCACCCAAATGGCGCCTGAGCTGGTCTATGATCTCTTGACTACTGAGAGTGAAGAGGGTTTAAGAATTTTAGATGAAACTATTTCCATCATAGTTCCTTGTTTTAACCCGGATGGCCAAATCATGGTCACCGACTGGTATAACAAATATTTGGGCACAGAATATGAAGGAGCAGGTTTGCCTTGGCTCTATCATAAGTATTGTGGTCACGACAACAATCGCGATGCTTTTGCTTGGAACTTGATCGAATCTCGCTATGTGGGAGAAATCATGTTCCAAAAATGGAATCCCCATGCTTTCCAAGATCATCATCATTTCGGCTCTTATGGTGCTCGCCTTTACATTTCCCCCTATAGTGACCCCATTCATCCCAATCCGGACCCATTAGTCTGGAGTGAGCTGCGCATGTATGGAGCTCACATGGGTTATCGCCTGGAAGAGGAAGGGAAAAGAGGCATCTTAAGCGGAGGTCAATTCCCTGCTTGGGGCCATATGGGCTTCCACTGGTTTACCAATCACCATAATATTGCCGGTATGTTGACTGAATCGGCCAATGTCAAGACGGCAAGCCCGATCTACATTGCTCCGGAGCAATTGCAAGGTGCTAATGATCGCACTTTCCCGGTACACCAACAACAGGTTGATTTTGTTCATCCTTGGCCCGGTGGCTGGTGGACCTTGAGAGATATCGTCGAGCAACAAAAGATTACTTCTTGGGCACTCTTAGATTGTGCAGCTCGAAACAAGGATATCATCCTGCGCAATGCCATTAAGAAGGCACAAAGACAGACCGAACTGGGCGAAATGGAAAAGCCTTATGGCTTCATCATTCCTGCTGATCTGCAAAACGATCCGGTTACGGCTTATAAATTGATTAAAGTTTTAGAACAACAGGGCTTCGAGTTGCATATTGCCGAAGAATGCGTCTCAAGCGGTTGTGAAACAGCCCCTGAAGGTTCCATCGTTATTTACGCGTCTCAGCCCAAGAGAGCAGCTATTCGCACCCTCTTAGCCAGAACATTCTTCAATGATAACTGGTTCAGCCGTCGCTTCAATAATGCTTCTAATATCTATGATACCACCACCGATACTTACGGCGAGTATATGGGTGTTTACATCATAGAAGCTGAAGATCCAATTGAGGGCAAAACAAAACTTCTGACCGAAGTTCCCCCCATGCAGGCAATTTTTGAAGAAGCCAATCAGCATGAAGCCTATGTCTTTGGTGGAAATCTCAATGCTTCTTTCCGTTTAGCCAATCGTCTCTTAGCTCAAGGTATTAAGGTCTGGCGAACCCGTTGCTGCGGCGATTTTGTTGCCGAAGCCCAAGGTCAGGAAATCTTAAAAGCCGGCGGCCAAGAGCTGGGTATTGATATAGTACCCTTCGAAGGCCCCTTAGCCGAAGCTGAAATTATTCCCTACGAAGCAAAGCGTCTGGCTCTTTATAAGCGCTATCTAGGCGGCTCTATGGACGAAGGTTGGACTCGTTTGGTCTTAGAACAATTTGAATTCCCTTACGTCAACATCATGGATGAAGAAGTTCAAAAGGGCAATTTAATCGACAAATACGATGTTATCTTTATTCCTGCCGATCGCAAAGGCATGCTCACCGATATCACCAAAGATCCCGCTTTCTCCAGGATGCGTCGCTTTATCGGAACCGTGCCTGAAGGTTATATGAGCGGTTTAAAGGCTGAAGGAGTTGCAGCTTTAAAGGAATTTGTTGAAGCTGGCGGACGTTTGGTAGCTCAAGCAGGTTCTTGTGATTGGGCAGTGGAAGCTTTAGAGTTAGGCTTGACTAATGTTGTTGAAGGAAAATCCATGGATGAGTTTTTCACCCAGGGAGCCACTTTACGCACCGAACATGCAGATCATCCCATCAATTGGGGTATGCCTGAGTTAGGCTTAACCTTGAACTTCAGCAGTCCTGCTTATATCATCACCGATACAGCTAAGGCTCAAAATTACACAGTTTTAGCCAGCTATCCGGAAAGAGAAATTTTACAAAGCGGTTTGCTCTACGGTGAAGAATTAATTGCCGGAAAAGCAGCTGCTATGCATGTTGAATATGGTCAAGGTGATGTAGTCCTTCTGGGCTATCACGCTCAATACAGAGCTCAGACAGACGGCACTTACAAACCCTTCTTCAATGCCTTGATGAAAGTAAAATAGATTCAAAGCCTTGGCTAAGGCAGTGAAATAGTTATAAAAAAAAGAGAGGATGATCTTTTTGTTGGATATTAAAATTACCCTAACCGAAAATCCTAAACCACGCCCCGATGAGGCTAATTTAGGATTTGGCAGACATTTTACCGATCACATGTTCGTCATGAACTACACCAGAGGAACAGGCTGGCATGATCCCAGAATCGTTCCTTATGGGCCCATCTCCATGGATCCGGCAGCAATGGTTTTGCACTATGCTCAAGAAACCTTTGAAGGCATGAAAGCCTACCGCCGTGACGATGGAAAGGTTCAATTGTTCAGACCCGAAGCCAATGGCGCTCGCATGCAGCGGAGTAATAGAAGAGTCTCCATGCCCGAAATACCGGTTGACGATTTTGTTCAGGCTGTCAAAGCAATTGTCGAAGTCGATCAGGACTGGGTCCCCCAAGCTAAAGATGCTTCTCTTTACATCAGGCCCATGTGTATAGCTACTCAGCCTTCTGTTGGCGTTTCAGCCTCCAGCACCTATCTCTTCATCGTTTTACTTTCACCTTCCGGCTCCTATTATCCTGAAGGAGTCAGTCCGGTCAAGATTTTTGTCGAAGATGAATACGTCAGAGCCATCAAAGGTGGAACTGGAGAAGCTAAAACAGGCGGTAACTATGCAGCCTCTTTGGCCGGTCAAGAAAAAGCCAGATCTTTAGGCTATTCTCAGGTCATGTGGTTGGATGGAATCCATCGCAAATATATAGAAGAAATTGGAACCACCAATGTCATCTTTAAAATTGACGGCGAAATCATCACCCCACCCCTAGAAGGAACAATTCTTCCCGGTATTACCCGCGATTCAGCACTTCACCTAATGCGCCATTGGGGCATGAAGGTCAGTGAACGCAATATCTCCATCGATGATTTAGTCGAAGCTCATGAAAATGGCACCTTGGAAGAAATCTTTGCTGTGGGAACTGCTGCAGTCGTTTCACCCGTCGGTGAACTCTTCTATAAAGGCAAAGTTCTGACCATCAATGATTTCAAAACAGGGGAAGTAACTCAAAAAGTCTATGATACATTGACCGGAATTCAATGGGGTAGACTGAAAGATGAATTCAATTGGATTCAGCAAGTCTAGAAGACTAGTTTAAAAAAACCGAGCCGGATTAATCGGCTCGGTTTTTTTGTTTTCAATCAAACTTTGATGAACAATTCCTTGCCCACCCCACAGATCGGGCATTTATAATCATCGGGCAGGTCTTCGAAGGGAATATCCCCGTCATACTCGTAATGACAGACAGTGCAGATGTATTTGTATTCCTTTTTTTCTGTCTTGATGATTTCAATGCTGCCTGTGTTCTTTAAATTGCGATACTGAGCATAGGTGATGGGTTCGTAATCGCTTTTGATTGCTGCTTCTTGGACAGCGATGATGAAGAGGCTGTGGCTGCCCACATCAATAGTCTGCTCAACCTCACCTGCAAAAAGAGCACAGATGTTGCCTTCAACACTGGGGCAACCATTGGAGCAGAAGAGGACGGGGAAACCCTCTAGCTTATCAATATCCCTGCCGCTTTTAGTTCCAAAATGGTTGAAGAAACTCATATCAGCTCTTTGATCAATGACAGCAACGGATAATTGCCCTGTTGCTTTGACCAGATCGTGAGTGTATGACCCTTTGTTCATGGCCAGCAAGAGACGCAGAGGCTCCGAGGTGATTTGAATCAAGGTATTGTTGATACATGCATTTTCTTTATTCTCTTTTTTAGCTCCAATCAAGTAAAGTCCATATGAAATTTTAAAGAGCGCTGCTAAATCTGTCATTGCTTTTAACCCCTTTGTCCTTGTTTTTTAAAAAGTTCGCTTTGTCTGGCAAGCATTCCTTTATTGTTCTCTAGCAGGAAATTTTTAGTCTATGGCGAAAGATAAGACTAATAAATAGTGAAGGAAAAGAAGCATGGAAGGTACCATTTTTAATATTAGGCGCTACAGTATCGAGGACGGTCCGGGTATTCGCACCACGGTTTTTTTCAAAGGCTGTCCTTTGAATTGTTGGTGGTGTCACAATCCTGAAAGCCAAGGTTTTTCTAAAGAGATTCTTTGGCAAGAAGAACTGTGTATCGATTGTCGTCGCTGTCTGGAAGTTTGCCCCCAAGGCTTAGAGCAAAGTGCAAATTGCTTGCTCTGCGGGCTTTGTGTTGATGCTTGTTTGACTCAAGCTCGGGTTTGGGTCGGTGAAACTAAAAGGGCTCAAGAAGTTCACGAGATCATTTTAAAGGATCGACTCTTTTATGATGAATCAGGTGGCGGAGTTACATTCTCCGGTGGTGAGCCTTTAAGTCAACCGGAATTTCTGTTGGAGTTGCTCAAATTGTCAGGCCAGGAGGGTATCCATCGAACTTTGGATACATCGGGCTACAGCCCTTGGCCAATCTTAGCAGACTTGGCTCCTCATATTGATCTATTTCTCTACGATTTGAAACATATGGCTGGCCGAGAACATGAGAAGTATACAGGTGTTGACAACACTCTGATTCTAAATAACTTGGCCAATTTGATCAGAGCAGGTTATGCCGGTATTGTTCGAATGCCTTTGATACCGGGAATCAACGATTCTAAAAAAAATCTCGATAGGATTATCGATTTTTTTAAGCAGTTTGAAAATCCTTGGCCCCTGGAGCTATTGCCCTATCACCATATGCAGATCAACAAATATGAAAAATTGAACCGAGAATATAAATTACCCCATATTGAAACACCAACGGAATCTGAGATGGACCGAGCCATAGACTATTTAAGAGCCGGTGGTCTCGAAGCCCGAAGAAACATAGAATGATCAGGAGGAATAAAATGACTGAACGAGTTGCCAGATTGCGTCAAGAGAGTCGAGAGGCTGTTGTAAAATTCAGTGCGGAAAGGGCCAAGCTGGTCACAGAATTTTATCGAGAGAATGATGGTAAATATTCGGTTCCCGTCATGCGAGCCAAGAATTTTTATCATTTCTGCGATCAGAAAGAAATCTATATCGGTCAAGGGGAATTGATCGTAGGGGAAAGAGGAAATGCTCCCGCAGTCGTCCCTTCTTTTCCGGAATTGACTTGTCATACTCTAGAGGATCTAGATGTTTTGGATACGAGGGAGATGGCAGGCTACAAGATCAGTTCGGAGGATAAGCTGATCTATGAAAAAGAAGTGATTCCTTATTGGCGGGGGCGCAGTATGCGGGATAAAGCTTTTGCCGAAATCGATGATACTTGGAAGAACCTCTACGAAGCAGGTTTGTTCACTGAATTTATGGAGCAAAGGGCTCCCGGACATACTGCCTTAGACGGTAGAATCTATCTTTACGGTATGGACGATTTCATTGAGCAAATAAAAGAACGGCAAAGCCAATTGGACTGGCTCAAGGACCCTGAAGCGGGCAATAAAAATGAGCAATATAAAGCTATGATGATTTCCGCTCAGGCACTGATTCGCTATGGTCAAAGACATGCTGAAAAAGCCCAAGCATTGGCCCAAGAGGAAGATAACCCTGAGCGTAAAGCCGAATTGTTGGATATAGCTGAGCGCTGTCGCCGCATTCCGGCTCAAGCTCCCCAGAGTTTTCATGATGCTCTTCAAATGTACTGGTTTGTCCATTTAGGCACCATCATGGAATTGAACGGCTGGGATTCTATGAGCCCAGGTCATTTAGATCAGCATTTAGCACCCTTTTATTTTAGAGAACTGGCTGCCAACACCTTGACCAGAAATCAAGCTAAGGAGCTCTTGAGCTGTTTATGGATAAAATTCAACAACCATCCGGCCCCACCCAAAGTCGGTGTGACCGCCTTGGAAAGCGGAACCTATAATGATTTCGTCAATATCAATATTGGTGGCCTGCAAAGAGATGGCAGTGATGGAGTCAGTGAAGTCTCATATCTCTTGTTGGAAGTTTTCGATGAGCTTCACTTATTGCAGCCTCAGTGTAATGTTCAGATCAGCGCAAAAACTCCGGAAAAATTCCTCCTAGAAGCAGCTGCCATTATCCGCAAGGGCTATGGTTATCCTTCCGTTTTCAATACGGATATGGTCATCATGGAACAGGTACGCTCAGGCAAAAGCGTTGAGGATGCCAGAGAAGGGGGAAACAGTGGCTGTATCGAGACAGGCTGTTTCGGCAAGGAAGCCTATTTGTTGACCGGCTATCTCAACGTGCCTAAAGTTTTGGAATTGACTTTAAACGATGGAGTTGACCCCTTGAGCGGTAAAAAAATCGGCTTGAGCACGGGCCGAGATTTTGAAAGTTTCGATGATCTCTACGCAGCTTTCCAAAAGCAATTGAGTTTCGTCGTCGACACCAAGATCAGAGTCAACAACTATTTAGAACATATGTTCAGAAAATATGCTCCGGCTCCTTTCCTCTCCGTGGTCATCGAAGGCTGTATTGAAAGTGGCAAAGATTACTACGACGGAGGTCCTAAATATAATACGACCTATATTCAATGCTGCGGTATAGGAACGGTGACGGACAGCCTTTCAGCTATCAAGACCCATGTCTATGATGAAAAGACTGTCCCGCTGGAGCAATTGCTACAAGCCTTGAGTGATAATTTCCAAGGTCATGAGCCGCTGCGACAAAAATTGCTCAATCAGACACCCTTCTATGGCAACGATGATGATCGGGCCGATAAAATTATGCAAAGGGTCTATCAATCCCTTTTAGATAATATTGAAGGGCGCCATAGCACTAAAGGGCCCACCTATCATCTGAATATGCTCTCCACAACCTGTCATGTTTATTTTGGCAAAATGCTGGGAGCAAGCGCCAATGGTCGTTTGGCTCATCTGCCGGAATCAGATGGGACTTCACCTTCTCACGGCGCTGATCGCAATGGTCCCACAGCAGTGATTAAATCCTTGGCTAAAATGGATCAAAGTTACTCCGGAGGCACCTTGCTCAATCAACGCTTCATGCCTTCGACTCTAGCAGGGGAGCAGGGTTTGAAAAAATTGGCTGCCTTGATTAGAACCTATTTTCGTTTAGGCGGTCACCACATCCAATTCAATGTGGTGGACACTGAGACACTGAGAAAAGCCCAGCAGAACCCAGCCGAATATAAAGATCTTTTAGTCAGAGTAGCCGGTTACAGCGATTATTTCGTTAATTTGGATAAATACCATCAAGAGGAGATCATCGCTCGAACTGCTCAAGAAGAATAAACAGCGATTTTTTGGCTGGGAATATTAAGAGAAAAAGATAATTTAGAGTTTTCAGCGATTATTGGGTCAATTTGGATAAATATGATCAAGAGAAAATCCTTGCAAGAACAGCCCAAGAGGATTAAACAGAAAATTTTTGTCGGGAAAATTTAAGGTAAGAAATTACAATTGTTAGAGTTTCTAAGTAAAAAAGCGCTATCTTTGATTGGAAGATAGCGCTTTTAATTTAGCGGTTTCTAGGTGCAATATGAATGGCTTTGCCATGAGTGCCATCTAAGGCTTCGCTGATCCCTTCGATAAAGGTGGGATGAGGTCGAATCACGGAGCCTAGGTCGGCCAAGGTAAGCTTGGCGACGATGGCTGTTGACATTTCGCTGATTAAATCGGTAGCTCTGCCGCACATCATTTGTGCACCGAGGATTACCTCTGTTTCACTATCAAAGACTAGTTTGATAAAACCTCGGTCTTCATCTTCGATGATTGATTTTGCATTGCCCGACATAGGGAATTTCCCTGTTTTAATTGAAAGCCCTTGGGCCTTGGCTTGGTCTGCAGAAAGACCCACAGAGGCAATTTCCGGTTCAGTGTAGATGCAGGAGGGTATTGTGTTGAGGTCGACGGGGGAAGGATTGCCTATCATATGAGATACAGCGGTTATTCCTTGTGCTGAAGCCAGATGAGCCAGCTGGATGCCATCAGAAATAACATCTCCAATGGCATAGATACCAGGGATGTTGGTTTGGAAATGCTCGTTAACAACGATTCCCCGTTCAGTCTTTATATTGAGGTTTTCTGAGAATAATCCATCAACATTTGGTTTTCGCCCGATGGCCACGAGCACTGCTTGTGCTTCAGCAACTTTAGAGGTTTCTTTTTGGGTATAATGGCAGATCAAGCCCTCTTCTGTTTGCTCGATTTTGTTTACCCTTGCCCTCGTATTTATAGTTACACCCCGCCTCCTCATGATCATACTCAAATTTTGAGCGATTTCTCTATCCATGGTTGACAAAATACGGTCCATCGCCTCAATGACGGTGACTTTGCAACCGAAAGATGAAAATATTCCGGCGAATTCCATGCCTATAACGCCTCCGCCGATGATGATGAGACTTTGGCAGCCGGGTCCTTGCTGCTGATTCAGTAATTCATCGCTGGTCATGACCCCTGGTAAATCCAAGCCCGGAATAGGAGGTCGAGCAGGAGAGGAACCGGTGGCAATGAGTATATTCTTAGCTTTAATCTCTCTGTCCTTTGTTTTTATTGTGTTTTGGTCTGTAACCAGGCCTCTGCTTCTGATGATTTCAATTTGATTAGCTGATATGAGAAACTCAACTCCACTGCGTAACTTTGATACAACCTCGTCTTTTCGTGAATAGATTTTTTCCATATCGTATTTTAGGTCTGTGGCTTCAATACCGAAGAGATCGCTACGGCTAATTTGGCGGTAAAGATTGGCGGAATGCATCAGCGCTTTGGTGGGAACGCATCCTCTGTTTAAACAAGTGCCACCAATTTCTCTTTCTTCAATGAGTGCAACCTTCATGCCTGACTGAGCTCCTCTAATGGCAGCTACATAGCCCCCAGGCCCTGCACCAATTACCGCAAGATCGAATTCATTTTGCATATTATTGGCTCCTTTTCTTTATAATCAACTTTTATTTCCTTTGGCTTGATTCAGAAAGCACAAAATCCTTAAGCTCTGCCTCTCTCTGCCGCTTTTAGCCTAACTTGTAAAACTTTCGGCTCAGCTCTTTAGGGGAAGTGCCTTGTTACCGATCAAGTCTTCTTTTCCTATTTTAACCTTGAGCAAATAGCCTCTAAAGGGTGTGGCTTTGGCTCCAGCTGTAAGATGGCAGTCGTATAAAGGTGTTTTGTGCTCCATACTCTCTTCACTCTTTCTTGATTTCGTAGCTAAAGCTCATAAAAAAAGACAGAGGCACTACGATATTTCGTGCGCCTCCGTCTTATAACCTGAAAGATTCCCCGAAAAGATCCTTTAGTTTAAAGGTCTCTGCGGATTGCTTCTTCGGTGCCAAGACATCCATCTGGTAGTCTGGCTTTCCGGAGTGGTCGTCCGATTTCGATCCTTTTGCCTGAGAGTTTCCCGCGCGGGCCCCTTCGGCGTCGAAAAGCTATTGCCTTTCGCACTCTCTCGAAATCATCATGCAACCAGTATTTAATTAATCTATAAACCCTAGGTGTAAAGTTTACACTTGCATTATAACGAAATTCATTTTATTGTCAAGCCCTGATTCTAAAGCTTGTTCATGATTAAGATGAAGATGGGCATAGTAATCAAGGATAAGAAGGTAGTAAAGAAGACTATCTTAGCTGCTGGCACATCGTCGCCATCGTGATTAAAGTTTGTTCATGATTAAGATGAAGATGGGCACAGTGATCAAGGATAAAAATGTAGTAAAGAAGACTATTTTAGCTGCTAGCACATCATCGCCATCATGTTGGGCTGCTAAAATAGCAGTTGTCGCTCCGGCTGGCATGGCTACCAATAGAGTTGAGATGACTGTGACCATGGTGGGTAAATTCAAAGCAGAACAAATTGCTAAGACGGCTGCCGGAATCAAAATGAGGCGAACAGTTGTATACCAGAGGATAGTTTTGTTGATCAAGGATTTAAAGGAAATATCGGCTAGAAGGTTGCCGATCAAGACCATGGAAATAGGGGTGACACTATTGCTTCCATGTTGCAGAACCTTGACCAAAGCACTGGGGAGTTTAATCTGGGCCAGCATCAAAACAAGGCCGACAATGACCGCTAAAATGCAGGGGTGAAAGAGGATCTGCTTGAACATCTTCTTGCCCCTATTGCCGGTGAAATAGGAGACCCCCAGAGACCAGACAACAATTCGTTGAGGAATTAAAAATATAGAGGCATAGAGCAGACCTTGACTGCCATAAAGAGCCAGAGCCATGGGGTTACCCAAATAGCCGGCATTGGAAACGACGGTGCCATAGCGTAAGACTGCTAGCTCTTTGCCTTCGGATCCGGGATAGATATATTTGCCTAGAAGAGGCGTTATCATCTGAATACAGGCAGAGACAATCAGTATGACCAAACCTTCTTTGAGGATCTGTAAATTGAATTCCATCAAAAAGGAGATGATGATATTACTGGGTAAAATAAAATAAACCAAGAGATCGGCTAAGGTTTTTCCTGATTCCTTGTTTATAATTTTACTTTTGGTCAGCAGATAGCCGATCATGATCAGAATGAAAAGGGTTATCTGCAGGTCGATTAAAGATTTAAAACTCACCATGAAATTATTGCTCCTGTATTTTAAAATATCCAAACAAAAAGAGTAAAGCCGCAGCTAAAAGCTAAGCGGCTTAGATTCAATTATATTCTATATTAATTTTTAAATCAATTGATCCGATAAGCTCGGATGATCAGGTAAGCACTTTGTAGAAGCTGTTCGCTACTGTTCAACTGCAAGAGTAAAACCCCGCCTTCATTTGCTTTGTCAGCCTGATTGACCATGAAATCTTCAGCCATTTCTTCTAAGAAAACGGCTTCAGAAGGTAAATTCAAGCGGATATTTAAAGTTGCTCCAGAAAAATCTACTGTGGCTAAATTGCGCAAACGAGCCCAGATTATCTCGTTTTCCTTGACCAGAACCCGTAAATCATCGCCTAGACCGGTCAGAAGGTTTTTGAATTCCTGATACAATTGTTTTTGTCTGGGAGTAGCTTGACTGAGCAGTTCGTCGATTCTAGGCTGGTAGGGATTGAGACGTTGCAAAAGCCGCGGTAGATTTAAACGATTGACCGCTAAGAGGTTTTCATCGTGGAAACGACAATTTAAAAGTTCAATATCGACTGAAGTCAAAGAAGCAGTGCTGATTTCCGTGTCGTTGAAATGGTCACTGAGACAGATCAGACGAGCCTGGTTGAGATTCAGTTTCAGCGTCTCTTTCTCGCCTAAATGGTGCATGACCAAAAGCCTGATTTCGCTCAAATGGCCTTGTAACCAAGCCATGGCATTTAAGCCTCTGTTGACAGGAGAATGGAGCGGATCCTTGCGAAACATTAGAATGACCGGACTTCCGTTGCTGTCCAAAGCCAAAGTATCGATGACATCCTGGTCCATAGGATAATCTCTGACTACAAATTTCATACCAAATAAAACAGAAAGATTTTTTTCAATCAACACTTTTTGCTCTGAGCTAATTAGAGTTTCATCGGGTAAAAGTTCTTCAAACTGCTCTTCGTCGAGCCAAAACAATTTGACATTGCTCATTTATCTCTCTCCTCAATTTGGCATATTTTGAACTAATTTCGTCATCTATATACTTTTTCCTCTATTGGTTTGGAATAAATAGTGAAATCTATTAAATTTAAGGCGATTGAAAAAAACGAATGGATCAGGTTCTTGGTCAGGTCAGTATGTTGAGCAATAAGAGGACCAGGGGCACATTGAATAAATCACCTAAAAAGCCACCCCCTAAGGGCACTAGCAGAGAGGCATCTCCAGCCGGTCCGTGGCGGGAGGTGATGGCTTCCATATTGGCAATTGCAGTGGGCGAGGCTCCTAAGGAATGACCTACCATGCCGGCAGCGATGACAGAGGAATTATAGTCTCCGCCCATCAGAGGGAAGGTTATATAGATATTGAAGATGACGGTGAACAGACTCTGCAAGAGCAGGATGAAAAACAAAGGCAAGGCCAATACTTTCAATTCCCAAAGTCGCATTGATAATGATGCCATGGAGAGAAAGACTGCTAAGAACAATTGTTGGAAGATCTCTAAAATGTTTTCTTGCACATCCATCAGAGGTTTTCTTTTCAACAAAGTGCCAGCTAAAAGCCCTAGAAACATGGATAGAACTGAGGCTGGCAGGGTTAAATCTGGTAATAATAAGTTCAATAAAGGTATCAAAGCGGAACTCAAACCTATAATCACGGAAATCAGCAGAGCATGCTGAATAAATGTCTCTGCCGGAAATCCTTCCTGCTTTTCTTGCACATCTTTTAAAAGTTTTGGTATTTCTTTAGGTGGGGTGAGGGTTACAGGAAGCTTATTCTGTTTGATAATAATCCTGGCTGTGGGTCCGCCTAGAAGAGCACCGGCGATCAGGCCGAAGGTTGCCGCTGCTACAGTAGCTGATTGAGCCCCTGTTATGCCTAAAGCCTCTAAACTGGGTCCTATGGAGAGGGAGAGACCATGGCCACCTGAAAGGGCGGCGGAACCCGCTACAACGCCCATAATCGGTTCTAAATCGAAAAGAACCGCCATGGCTATGCCTAAGCTGTTTTGAATGACAATCATAAAAATACAGAGCAGCCAATAGCTCAATGCTCTCGTTCCTAAGCTCTTTTGTTTCTGCATGGAGATACTGAGTCCAATACAGGCGAAAAAAGCTGACATGGCAGGGATTTGGACTGAGGTATCTATCATGATGTGGGCAGATGTTGTTGTGTAGATAATCAGGTGGATCAAGGAGAAAGTCAAACCTCCCAGAATCGGAGCGGGAATGAACAATTTTCTTAAAACAGAAACTCTTTTGAGCAGACTCTGTCCCCCTTGATAGAGTAAAAGAGCAAAGGCCAACGTGGTCAGAGCATCAAAAGTCAGCCAATGCTGGATGCTCTCTTGATGCATAACCATAATATCACCTCGCTCTTCTGGGTATTATAGCATGAAAATCTTTGGCTTGCATTATTTTTTATTTTTCTGCAGGATAAAATAAGGGTTTTTGAACCTGCTCGGCGAAATAGTTGAAGAAAGATATTCTAAAAAAATATAGATGAACGAATTAAAAGGAGAGCCTTATGACTGAGAAACAATTGATCATATTAACCGGCATGTCTGGAGCGGGAAAATCAACTGCTCTGAGGGCTTTGGAAGACTTAGATTTCTTCTGTGTGGATAACCTACCTCCGCCTCTCTTGAATCAATTGGTGGATTTGCTCTATCAGTCTGTGACCCCAATCAACCGCCTGGCTATCTGCATAGATATTCGCGGGGGAGAATTGTTGAGTACAATTCTGGCAGCTCTGTCTGAATTGGAAGCAAAGGGTATAGATTACGATATTCTCTTTTTGGAAGCCAGTGATGAAACTCTGATCAGAAGATATAAAGAGTCAAGACGCCCTCATCCTTTGGATTCCAATGGTCGTTTGCCTGAAGGCATAGAGAAAGAGCGAAATCTTCTGAGCTTTTTAAAGGGCAAAGCAACCTACGTCTTGGATTCATCTCAGAACAACCCTCATCAATTTAGAGACCAGATCCAAAAATTTTACGCTTCTGGGGACAGCCAAAGGGATTTGAAAGTTCATATTCTCTCCTTTGGCTTTAAAAATGGTCTGCCTCTGGATGCTGATTTAGTCTTTGATGTGCGTTTTCTGCCCAATCCCTACTGGGTGGAAGAATTGCGAGAATTGACCGGAATCAATCGTCAGGTTGCCGATTATGTTATGAGTTGGCCTAAAAGTCAGGAGTTCTATCAAAAGCTCAAAGATATAATTCTCTTTTTGCTCCCCAACTATCACTTGGAGGGTAAGGATCAATTGGTCATAGCCATTGGCTGTACAGGTGGCCAGCATCGTTCCGTAGCTCTCTCAGAAAGATTGGGCACCGATTTGAATGTGCAAAAATATAAAACAAGAGTAACTCATAGGGATTTGCCCTCAAATTTTCAAGCAGGTGAGGATGATTTAATTGAAAACCAAACTTAGTTTTTTTCTTCCCGGCTTAAAAATAAAACGTTGGCTCATTCTTCTGATCATTTCAGCTCTGTCTTTAGGGTTTGGTGTCCAAATTGCCCTGGGCGTCAATGCGGAAAAATTATCAGCACGTTTTTTAGTCTTTATGAAAAGCTTCATTACGATTAAGCCGGAAGTTTTTCTGGGTATATTCTTCGTTCTAGTAGGTCTGACCGGTTTGTCCTTGGGCACCCACAAATTATTGACTTCGGTCAGGCAACTTTTAAAAGGAAAGCCCACAACCAGAATGTCAGAATTGTTTTTGCAAAAAAGACAGACAGCTCGAGGGCCAAAAATCGTCGTTATAGGTGGAGGTTCCGGTCTGTCTGTACTGCTCAGGGGTTTGAAGCACTATACCCACAATCTGACAGCAGTGGTAACCGTCGCCGATGACGGAGGGTCTTCCGGTATTCTCAGAGAAGAAATGGGAGTCTTGCCTCCGGGAGATATTCGCAACTGTATTCTCGCCATGGCCGAAGCTGAAAGCAGCCTGCAAGATCTTTTTAATTATCGATTCACGGAAGGAAGTTTGGCCGGGCACAATTTTGGAAATCTTTTTTTGGCTGCTATGACTCAGGTCAGTGGTGGAAGCTTTGAACAAGCGATCAAGGAGATGGGTAGGGTTTTAGCCGTTTCTGGCAGAGTTTATCCTGCTACCTTGGAGAAAGTGACCCTCAATGCTGAAACCTATAGCGGTGACATAATCAGAGGTGAAACCAATATAGGAGTCAACGACAGGCCGATCAAAAGATTGTTTCTTGAACCTTCAGGAGCCAAAGCTCTGCCGGAGGTCTTAAAAGCGCTCAGAGAAGCTGATGCAGTCGTCTTGGGGCCGGGCAGTCTCTATACCAGCATCTTGCCCAATTTGCTCATTGAAGACATTACTAAAGCATTAAAGAAGACGCCTGCTCTCGTTTTATATGTGGTCAATGTCATGTGTCAACCCGGTGAGACAATTCATTTTAAAGCTTCCGACCATGTCAAGACCTTGGTTGAATACTTAAAGCCCAACACCCTTGATTTTGTGGTTCTCAATAAGGGTGAGGTTCCCGAATCCTGGAAACACCCTTATTCTCTGGAAGGGTCGGAACCGGTGATTTTTGATGGGGAAGAAATTATCAGCATGGGCTATAATATCTTGGCCAATGATTATTTGAAGTTCGATGAGTTTATCCGTCACGATGAAGAAGCCTTGGCTAAGGATATCATCGATTTGATTTTCTCAAAAAAATACACAGTTGAAGAGCGACGCCAGATCAGCGCTGCTTTTAACAATTTTGCTGACTGAATAAAGATCTAACAGAAGGGTGAAAACTTATGCCTGCTCCGTCAAGTCCATTTATAATCGAAACTACTTTTCTGAAAATTAGATGGTATGGTTTCTTAATCGGTATAGGAATGCTTTTAGCCGTTTTAATCGGCATGCGTTTGATTCGTCGACACAAACTGGACGAAGAAAAGATGCTAGATGCTGTTTTGTGGGCCATACCCAGCGGAATAGTAGGAGCTCGTTTATATTATGTTCTTTTCAACTGGCCTTATTACAGCAAGCATCTTTTGGAAATAGTTCAGATAAATCGAGGTGGTTTAGCCATTCACGGTGGCCTTTTTGCCGGTGTTTTAGCCGGTTATCTCTATATGCGCCATCAGAAAGTAGATTTTTGGCCCTATCTCGATATTGCGGCAGCTGTTTTGCCCTTAGCTCAAGGTATCGGTCGTTGGGGCAATTGGTTTAATCTAGAAGCTTTTGGCACTCCAACCGATTTACCCTGGGGTATGTTGATCGATGGAGTTAAAGTTCATCCTACTTTTTTGTATGAATCCATTTTAGATCTTTTTCTCTTTGCCTTTCTGACTAAGAGATTATATAAAAACAAACCCAAGCCGGGCTGGGCAACTGGGGTTTATTTGATCGTCTATTCTATTGGGAGATTTTTTATCGAAGCCTTGCGAACCGACAGCGAATGGTTTGGGCCTTTTAAAGCGGCTCAAGTATTCAGTGTGATTTTAGTTCTGGTTGGAATTTATATCTTGAAAAACATTTCAACTAGGGTTGAAAAAATATAAAAGGGGAGTGGAAACAATGACTAGAATTGAACAGTTGAAGCAAAGAATGGCTGAGCAAAATCTGGCTGCAGGTATTGTAGTACCAGGTCCTAACTTCTTCTATTTGACAGGTTTGGGCATGCGTTTAAGTGAGAGAATCACCATGGTTGTCTTTACTTTGTCCGGAGATGATTTTGTTGTCTGTCCACAATTGGAAGCTGAAAAGATTCGGCGGATTACCGGGATCGAGAAAATCTATCCCTGGAGTGATGAAGAGGGACCGAAAAAAGCAGCAACAGAAGCTTTAGTTGCCAGCGGTCTCAAAGGAAAAAAAGTAGCGATGGAATTTGGCACTGCTCGCTTGTTGGAATGGGATTTAGTTCGCAATGTTCTCGATAAGGATGTGGAAATCGAGAACTTCGATGAAATTTTAGAAGGCATGCGAGCAATTAAAGACCAAGACGAAATTGCTCTGATGGAAAAGGCAGTCGTTTGTGTGGAAGAGGCATTAAAGGCTGCGCAAGCATTTATGAAGCCTGGGGTCAAGGAAAATGAGGTTTCGGCTTTAATTGAAGCGACGATTCGTAAATTCGGCGGAACCGGCGGTGGTTCTGTCATCTCAGGTGAAAGAGGTTGTTTGCCCCATGCCATAACTTCCGATAAAGAGTTGGAAGAAGGGGATGGAGTCATCATCGATATCGTAGCTAAATATCAAGGCTATACTGCAGATATCACCAGAACCTTTGCCATTGGCAAGCTGCCGGCTGAATTGGAAAAAATCTATAATATTGTCTATCAGGCCCAAGCTCATGCCAGAGCCAAGAGCAAACCGGGGATGACCGGCGAAGAATTGGATGCACTGGCTCGGGATAAAATCACAGAAGCTGGTTATGGTGAGTATTTCATTCATCGAACAGGTCATGGCTTAGGCATCGAAACTCACGAAGCTCCTTATGTAGTCAAGGGGAACCACGTACCTTTTGAAGTAGGAAATGCTTTTACTATTGAGCCGGGAATCTATGTACCGGGCTTAGGCGGAGTCAGAATCGAAGACGATGCAGTCATGGTGCCTGGCGGTGTTAGAATTTTAACCGGCTATCCCAGAGAGTTGATTGTCTTGCCCGTTGATTAGAATGTATTGATAAAGAGGTAGTTTTATGATTACTATTTTTCTGGCCTTAGCTGGGGCTGGGTTTCTCTATCTTTATCTCAAAATTAAAACTGATGAAACCGGAAAGGCTCTCAGTCAGGAAAAAATAAAAAGCCAATTATACCTGGCAATTCTATTCTTCCTTCTGGCTTTAGTAGACTTTTTGATCGCGCCTATGAACAGAGTTATGGTTCTTGTTTATAGACTATTTTCTGCCTTGCTAATTTTCTATACAGCCGGAAAGGCCAGTCGTCAGATTGTTACGACCATTTATTATTTAACGGCCGCTCTTTTGCTGGTGCGGATTATCCTGGAATTCTTGCAATAAGATTTGTTGTTTGAATGCTTGACTCAGAGATTACCTGGCAAGGGCAAAAGACTATTTATAAAAAACAAAAAAACAGCACCCATCAATTGATCATGGGTGCTGCTTTTTTAAATTAGCTTTATTTTAAGTTTTGAACAATTTCGTAGGTGTCATTGGCAATGCCTAGCTCTTCATTTGTGGGAATTACGAAGACTCTTACTTTAGAGCCGGGTTTAGTCAATTCTTTTTCTTTAATCTTGTGGTTTGCATTGATTTCATCGTCAATCTCAATACCTAACCAAGCCAGATTGTCGAGAATATTCTTTCTCAATTTGACGTCGTTTTCACCAATGCCGGCGGTAAAGACAATAGCGTCAACACCTTTCATAGCGGCTACATAAGAACCGATATATTTGCGAACTTTGTATTCAAACATCTGCAAACTGAGAGCGGCCAATTCATTGCCACTGGAAGCTGCGCTTTCCACGTCTCTCATGTCACTGGAAACTCCGGAAATTCCGAAGACGCCTGATTGCTTATTGACTAAGTCGTTGAAATCATTGAAGTCAAGGTTTTCTTTTTGCATGATGTAGCCAACGATAGCGGGATCAAAATCACCGGTGCGAGTTCCCATCATGACTCCTTCCAAAGGTGTGAAGCCCATGCTGGTGTCCACTGATATGCCTTTGTCAACGGCTGCGATGGAAGATCCGTTGCCCAAGTGGGCCGTGATGATTCTGATTTCTTCAGCCGGTTTGTCCATTAAAACTGCACAGCGCTCAGAGACGAATTTATGGGAAGTGCCATGGAAACCATAGCGTCTGATTCTATATTTTTCGTAGAGTTTATAGGGTAAGCCATATAGGTAAGCATACTGAGGCATGGTGGCATGAAATGCCGTATCGAAAACCCCTACATTAGGGACGCCTGGAATGTTGGCTTCGACAGCAGCTATTCCCATCAGGTTGGGAGGATTATGAAGTGGAGCCAATTCGATATTGCGTGTTAAAGCATCTTTGACTTCGTTGGTGATTAAGACTGAACCGGAGAAATCTTCGCCGCCGTGGACGACTCTGTGTCCAACTGCTTCGATTTGATCGAAGTTCTCGATGACCCCATGTTCCTCGTTGACCAATATGTCTAATACATTTTTAATGGCAACAGTGTGGTCGGACATATCGGTTTCGATCTCTATTTCATCGCCTTTTCCTTCGTGGATTAAGAATGAGCCGTCAATGCCGATGCGCTCAACTCGTCCTTTGGCTAAAACCGATTGATCGGTCATATCAAAAAGTTGATACTTCAGTGAAGAACTTCCACAGTTTAATACTAATACGAGCATTTATGCTACCCCCTGTTAAATTTGTACTGATTCTATTATACCTGTCATTACTCTCAGGGTAAAGGGGTAAGGTCAAAAAGAAATGGGGGGAAAAGAAGGAATCTGCTGTCTTCAAGGCAAATTATTGAAATCGAGCCTTTATGGTTTGGAAATTTAGTTAATTGGATTAAGAGAATTGTTTTAGATTCTTGGATAAGGAGGAAGATTATGCTTTCCTGGACCGAGATTCCCTGGAATGCAGTCATCTGGCTCGTTTTTAGCGGATTAATTATTTTTGGTTTGCATCATTATGAAGAAAAACTAAAAAAAGATGACCCTGAAATGTTCGATATTCGCAAAAAACAGATGACGATTTTTGCTTATGTGATCAGCGGCCTCAGCATGATTCAGGTCGCTACCCGCACCGAATTAAATCCTGTATTTAATTATGGGGTGACAGCGGGATTGTTTTTTTGGCTGATGCGCACGGAAAAAGAGCCTGCCAAAAAGAAAGCAGCTCGTAACATGGGAGTTGTCATTGGTATTCTAGCCTTTTTGGCTTTTTTAGGCGGTTTTTGATTTACAGATTGAAGGCAGAAACCCGAGCTTTAATAGCGTCGGGTTTTTCTTTATCTTGATTAAACTTTTATTTAGAAAGCAGTTGATTAATTGTCTAAGAATGATTTAAGTCACCATATCAATCCTGAACGTTCTATTGCAGCTCGAGTTTTAGGTTTAGCTTGGCCTGTTATAGTTGAAAACTCATTGATGACCATGGTCAACGTGGCCGACGTAGCTATGGTGGGAAGGCTGGGTCAATCAGCTATTGCTGCAGCCAGTCTGCCCGGTTCTCCAATCTTTTTCAGTCAGGCGATTTTCTCCGCCATCACCATAGGTACAACTGCCCTAGTTGCCAGGCTGATCGGAGCCGGAGATAAAAAACAAGCTGATCGGGCCTTGAGACAATCCTTTGTCTTGGCCTTGGTTTTGGGTTTGATTGTGACGGGAATTTTAATGGGTTTTGCCCACCCAATTATGTCTGCAATGGGAGCCAAAGGTGATGTCTTAACCATGGGTTCATCCTATCTGCGGATCAGCACCAGTACCTTTTTCTTTATGTCCTTATCGTTTATTTTGAATGGTGCTTTAAGAGGCGCTGGGGATACTAAGACCCCTATGATCACCAATATCATAGCGAATTTGGTCAACCTTTTGTTCAACTATCTTTTAATCCATGGAGTTTGGATTTTTCCCGAGATGGGTGTTGACGGTGCAGCTTTAGCCACAGCGATTTCCAGAGCCGTGGGTGGACTTCTAGTCATAGCTGTTTTAGTTTCCAATCGAGCAAAATTGCATCTTGATTTGAGATTACCCTTTAAACCCGACAAAGATCTCTTAGGCCGGATGTTAAATGTCGGTTTGCCGGCGGCGGCAGAACAATTTGTCATGAGAGGCAGTTCCATGGTCATGACCCGAATGATGACGGGTTTAGGTACTTTGGCTTACGCAAGTCATTCCCTTGTGGCTAATTTTGAATCTGTATCCTTTATGGTAGGCTTAGGCTTCTCCATGTCAGCTTCAACTTTGGTGGGGCAACATTTAGGAGCAGAAGACCCTGATGGAGCTAACGATTGCGGCCATATGGCTGCCAAGGTGGCAGCTTTAGTCATGGGGGCTTTTGGAATTCTTTTCATGATAGCGCCCCAGATTATCATCTCCATTTACAGCAGTGATCCGGAAGTCGTTGGCCTAGGTTCTCGTATTTTGCGAGTAGCCGGCCTTTCTCAGATACCTTTAGCGATCAATATAGTCTATTCGGGAGCTCTCAGGGGAGCGGGAGATACCCGCTACGTTTTCTGGGTTACCAGCTTCGGTAATCTGTTGCTGCGCTTGAGTTTGATCTATACCTTTGCCTATGTTCTCGACTTGGGTATTGTCGGTGCCTGGCTAGGTACAACTCTGGATATTTCTGTGCGCAGTATTCTCGTTGCCATGCGCTTCCGCAGTGGTAAATGGCGTAATATAAAGGTCTGATTTTTTAAAACGAGAAGACATAGAGATTTTCAATTTGGTTTCAGTGTTTATGATCGAGAAGATAATCAAAGTTTTAGTAAATTTTGGCCCTGGCTAAAAAGCTTGAAATCTCAATACCTTTTTGCTTTTTTTTAGATGCTGAGCGAGGTCAGAGATCTTAACTGATATTCAATTTAGTTTTAGTATTAATAATCGAGAAGATAATCAAGGTTTTGTTAGAAGTTTGGCCCTGGCTAAAAAACGCAAGGCTAAATATCTTGAGCTTTTCTATATAGGGGAAGAGGTGAGAGGGTTTGAGAGATTTTCAATTTGGTATCAGTGTTTATCATCATCAAAAAAATACGGATCTCAGCGAAAGCTTGGCCTTGGGTAAAAGGCTCAAGGCTCAATTCCTGTTCACTTCTCTGCACATACCGGAGGAAGACCCTGAACAAGTTAGAGCTAATTTGACTGCTTTGCTCCAACAGGCGGCTCAGTATAATTATCAGATAATTGCCGATATCTCCAGCCAAACCCTTGAAAATTGGTCCCTTACCCTTTTCCAATTGGCTCAATTGCCCGTTGATTACTGGCGTTTGGATTATGGTTTTGAATTAGCAGAAATAGTTAGTTTAAGTCAAACAAAGGGAATTGTTCTCAATGCTTCCACAATAACTCCCTCTTATTTAGAAGAATTGAGCAAAAAGGGTGCTCGCTTTGAAAATATCATGGCTTGTCACAATTTTTATCCTAAGCCTTATAGTGGCTTGGACATGGAATATGTTAAAAATCAAAATCAGCTCTGCCAAAGCTATGATCTCAAGACATTAGGTTTTATTTCCGGAGATGAAAATTTGAGAGGTCCAGTCTATGCCGGATTACCTACGGTTGAAGATAGTAGAGGTCAAAAGCCTCTGCTCTCAGCTCTACGTATGTTCGTCGATGGTAATTGCGATATAGTTTTGGTCGGTGATCCTGGCTTAACCGATCAAAGTTGGCAAGATCTAGCCTTTCTAAGCCAGGGTATTGTTAGGCTGCAGGCTAAACTCGAGCCTCCGGCTGAAGTTCTATACGATCAGGTATTGTCAGAGCGGCTTGATAGTTCGCCTTACATCATTCGTTCGTTAGAAAATAGAAACTATGCTCAAGCCGGACCAATGATTTCCCAAGAAAAAAATGCTGCCTCCGGTAAAAAAGGCAGCATTCGCATTGGTAATGAAGAATATGGGCGCTACAGCGGCGATCTGGAAATTTGTCGTCAGGATATCCCTGCTGATCAAAAACAAAATCAATTGGGTTTTGTCAGCTTGCCAGACCTGGATCTTTTGCCCTATATTAAACAGGGGATGAAATACGTCTTAGTCAAACCTGCTAATTGAGTTGTAAATAATAAAGGGATGTTCTGTCAATTGCTTTAAAATCATGGGAGGCATAGAGGCGCATAGCCGCAATATTGCCTTCACTGACCGCTAATTCCAGCGCCGGTGCCAGGGCTTGGCTGAAGTTGTCCATGATTTTGCTCAACAGTTTGCCTCCTAGACCTAAACCTGAAAAATGGGGCATAATGCCGAAAGATGCTATAAAGCCGTTTCCTTCGTGGTCCCAGGTGCAAAGAGCGAGGCCTGCTTCTTTTTTCTTATATTTTAATAAGAAGGAACAATTAGGATCAAAAATCCCAAAACGGCCGCCATAGGTATCAGCCAGAAAGCGTTGACAACCGGCTTCAGTGGTTATACTGGGGTCCCATTTGCTTTCCTCGCTGTTGGCAAATATTTGTTTGAGCATCTTAGCAGCTCTGCTATTGAATTTAGGTGTCCAAAGTAGAAATTCCAAATCAGGACTCAGGTCGAGTTCTTTTTGATAAGGGAGCTCTGCTCTTAAGAGAAGTCTGGGGCAGTGTTGAAAGCCGGCAGCTACTAAAGCTGATTGCAATTCAGTGCCAAACCAAGGGATGAAGTCACAGCGGATACTCAAAATTTGTCCGTCTTGACGGCACAAATCAACCAGATTTTTAATCAGATAAAAGAGAAAGTTTTGTTTATCTGTTTGCTCTGAAGCAAAGGCAAATTCGATGAAGCAAACGGGTTCGCGAATCTGAAAAAGGATGAAAGCGTAGACGGTGGTACTGTCTTCTAAAATCAAACCCTGATGGCTTTCGGCCAAGTCTTTTAGATTGGAGATAGTGGTTTCGGCTTGATAAAGATTTTTAGTCAAAGACTCTTCTATTTCCTTGTAGAGGGGCTGAAGGCGCAAGTCATCACTTTGCAGGCCACTTATTTTCATAAAATCATCTCTATTTCTTTTCTATTAATGGTTTTTTCCGCTCTGAAGACAAAAAATCCTGCTTTAAGATTACAATTTAAGGAAAAGGTGGTAATTATGAAAGAAGATGTGGAATATAGTATAGAAGACAGAGCAGCTATCCGCAGTGATGCGGAAGCGATTCTAGAGGCTATTGGCCTTCCTAGTGCCAGTGTTGCCCTAGCTGAAGGGAAAGCTCTGTATAACTTGATCAGTGTATATTTAAAAGCCGAGATTCCTCTTCATGCAACAACCTATGATTTGGAGGATTTTTCCTTAGCTCACGTGAGTATGTCTGAGCAGAATCTTTTACGTCTGACTGATCAAAATAAAAACACTAAGGTTTTTGCTCCAACTAAGGCTTTGATAATGCGCTTTCCTCAGACAATAGGTCAAGCTCCGGTTATTTATATAGGAGCAGCTCAAAGAGAAAAGCAAAGGGCCTTGAAGTTGCTCCAGTTTCAGTTGCCTGAATGGTCAAAACCCATAGAGTATCATCTGGCTTTTATGGATCAAGAGAAGATGATTCTGAAAGAAGATGAGGTTGATAAGGCTTTGCTAGAGCAGATGCAGAGCGAGAAAAAACTCCCGGAGATCACAAGCTTTTTGAGTGAGGGTATAGCCTTATGTCTACAGGTGGCTCCCAAAACCTTTAGTTATAGATATCCTGAATTTTCCATGGAAAAGGTAGCTCATTGGCCCTTTTCTATACTCAAAGAAGAGTTGGAAGATTTGATCGAAAGATTGAGCGAATATCAACCCTTTTTACATTTTGATGAGGAGGTGTAATTATGAACGAAAAGAACATGGAAGCTTTGAGTTTATTGATTAAGGCTAGGTATCCACTCTTGTATATTCCCTCATGGGAAGAGAGACGAATTGTCGATACCCTACACGAGGTTGCCGCCCAAGGCCCTGTGACCAAGATAGTCTATACTTGGACGGTGGCTGGAGGCTTGAGCCGAAGGGGCTTACCCCCAGTGCCAAATACTTCTGAGCCCTTGGCTGCTTTGGAATTTGTAGAAAAATTCGATCGCCCGGCTATCTTTGTCTTTTTGGATTTCCACCCATATTTACAAGCGCGCAATGTGACCACTAGAAAATTAAAAAACCTGAGCTCTGTGATCAAGCAGGAATTTAAAACCATTGTTTTAGTCAGTCCTACCTTGAATATACCGGTTGAATTGCAGAAGTCCATGACTGTTGTCGATTTTTTATTGCCCGGTGAAGAGGAAATAGCTCAGCTCTTGGAGACTGTCGTTAAAAAACAAGGCGAAACTCAGTATCGGGTGGATTTAAACGAAGAAGAAAAAGAAATGCTGATTAAAGCGGCTCAAGGTCTGACCTTAGAGGAAATTGAAAATGCATTTTCCAAAGCTGTGGTCACTGATGGTGTCTTAAACAGCGATGATATTGAATTGATCTTGGAGGAAAAACGGCAGATCATCCGTAAAACAGGAATGCTAGATTATTACCCCGTTTCAGAAGGTATGGAATTTGTGGGGGGCTTGGATAATCTGAAAGAATGGTTGAGAAAAAGAGGCCGATCTTTCACCGAAGAGGCTAAAAAATTTGGCCTACCTGCGCCTAAAGGAGTGCTGATCACAGGCATGCCCGGTTGCGGTAAAAGCTTAACTGCCAAAGCCGCTTCTGCCCTCTGGAGATTGCCTTTGCTGCGCTTGGACATGGGCAAAATTTTTGCCGGGATTGTTGGTTCTTCCGAAGAAAATATGCGCAAAGCCATTCAAACAGCTGAGGCTATAGCTCCTTGTATCCTTTGGATCGATGAAATTGAAAAAGGTCTGGCCGGCAGCGCCTCGACGGGAGATTCCGGAGTTAGCGCCAGAGTCTTTGCTACCTTTCTCACCTGGATGCAGGAAAAGACAGCCTCGGTTTTCGTTTTTGCCACGGCTAATGCGATCGAGCGCTTGCCTCCGGAACTCTTGCGTAAAGGCAGATTCGACGAAATCTTTTTTGTTGATCTGCCCCAAAGAGGGGAGAGAATGGATATATTCTCCATTCATCTAAAAAAACGGCACAAGAATGTGGAGAATTTCGATCTGGCAGAGTTGGCAGATTTGACTGATGGTTATAGCGGTTCGGAAATTGAGCAAATTGTCATTACCGGCATGGTCGAAGCTTTTGATAATAGTAGAGAATTGCAGCAAAATGACGTGCTCACGGCAATTGAAAAAACAGTGCCTCTCTCTACTACGATGCGAGAACACATGCTGGCCTTGCGTTTATGGGCTGAAAACAGGGCTGTTATGGCAGCCTTACCTGAAGAAGAATAAGCTGGAAAGGAATAAGATTTATGAATTATCAAGAAATGTATCCTCAAATCAAGGAAAGTCGCCAATGGTTTTTGGACCATATAGAAGAGATTCTAGAGGAGAATATCACTATTACTAAAATTCCCTCGCCAAGCTGGGATGAAATCGAGACAGCCCAGTATTTGGAAAAAAGATTTAAGCAGCTTGGCTTAGCTGAGGTGCAGATCGATTCTGCTTTGAATGTAATCGGTTGGCATCGAGGCAAGGGTCAGGGCCCAGTGATCATGCTGGCCGCTCACCACGATACAGTCTTTCCTCGAGAAACAGATTTGACCGTGACCCGAAAGGACGGACGTCTCTACGGACCGGGCATCAGGGATAATTCCTTTGGTGTAACCTCGATGATTTGGCTGATTGAAGCTTTGAAGCATTTTCAGATTGAATTGCCCGGCGACCTTTTAGTCGTTGCCACCTCCGGAGAAGAAGGTCTAGGAGATCTGAAAGGCATGAAGGAAGCTGTCAAAAACTATCATGATAAAGTCGATTATGTCCTGGCCATTGACGGCGGTCTGGGCGGCTTGGTTACCGGTGGTATTACCAGCAGAAGATTTCTGGTCACAGTTGAAACCGGTGGCGGTCATAGTTTTGGCAATTTTGGAGTTGCCAGTGCAGTTCATTCTTTGGCTAAGATGATTGCTCAAATAGCAGAATTGGAAGTACCAAGAGAGCCTAAAACCACATATAATGTGGGCGTCATCGAAGGCGGAACCTCGGTCAATACGATTGCAGCTACAGCATCCTTCCTTTTGGATATGCGTTCGACCAGACGAGAAGAGTTGGAAAAACTGGAAGAAAAGGTCATGAGTATTATCTCAAAGGTAGAAAAAGCTGATCAAGTTCAGGTTAAAATTGATTTAAAAGGGGATAGACCCGGTGGTCAGACGTCTTTGGACCATCCTCTGGTGCAAACCATCAGAAAGATTCAAAGTGATTTAGGATTGTCCAATCAAACTCATTTTAGCAGCACCGATGCCAATGTTGCTATGGCCTATGATCTGCCGGCTGTCTGTTTCGGTTGTGCTCACGGAGGCAACGCTCATCGCACTGATGAATGGTTGCAGATCGAGGGAATTGATTTAGGATTATCAGCCTTCTTTGAAATTGTTTTAGCCCTCATGCATTTAAAATAAAAAGTCAATAAAAAAACCTCCGGATTTTCTTCAAATTGAAAAGAAAATCCGGAGGTTTTTTGTTGGATTAAAAATTACGCCTTAGATCATCCCCAGGCCCCTTGATTATGATATTGGCTAAATGCTCGGATATCCTTTCAAAATGGCTGAGTATATCCATGAAGATGATACCGGCTGTGACGCCACAGGTACCTTGCTCCAGACGATCAATATGACCTTGTTGGCTTCTTTCGATCATGACTACCAACTGGTGGTGCATTTTTTGGGCTTGTTTGATTGCTTCAACATGGTCGTCTACCTGTTCACTCAAGGATTTAAGAGCAAGCTGGCTCATCTCGTTCATATGGTTGACTATTTCAGTTAAATCGTCGTAAGCAATGTCGGAGAAAATAATATTTTCCGCAATTTTCTTTTCGCAGTGCTCGACCATCTCTTTGGCATGATCACCAATTCTTTCGGCATCGCCGACAATGTGGAGGATTGCCGGAATTTGTTTTGATTGGGCAGCGTTCAGTCTTTTTTCGCCTAATTCAACTATGTAGAGTATGATTTGTTTTTGTAAATCGTTTAAGACTTCTTCATCTTCTAAAACTTCGACTAGAAGCTTGGCGTCATCGTCGATCAGGGATTGATAGACTTTATTATACATATCGGTGGCCAGTTCAGTGCATTTGCCCAGTTCCTTGTAGGTAGCGGATAGAGCGTAGGCAGGTCGATCTAAAAGCAGCTTATCTATATAGCTGGGTCCCTTGATTCTGGCTTCGTCTTCAGCCGTGGCAGGAATCAATTTGTAGAGTAATTTGGCATAATACTTTGTGATGGGAATAAAGAGCAAAGCGGTTCCAACGTTAAAAAAAGTATGTAGGTTAGCGATCTGTCCGGTAATATCGGGAGCAGACTTTCCTAAGAAATTGACTGCTGTATTGAAGAAAGGAAGGATGATCAAAACTCCAATGACGTTAAAGCCGGTATGTCCTAAGGCGGTTCTTCTGGCCGCCTTGTCGGTGCCCATAGCTGCAACCATGGCAGTAACACAGGTGCCGACGTTTCCCCCTAAGATCACGCCGGTAGCTGCATTCAAATCGAGCAGACCGGTAATGGATAAAGACATGACCAAGCCGGTCAGAGCCGTTGAAGATTGAATCAAGACGGTGATTATCGCTCCAACTAAAATTGCCATCAGAGGGTTGGAAGTATAGCGCACGAGAAAAGTGTTGATGACAGGGTTATCCTGCACATAGATGGCTCCTGTTGTTAGAATGTTCAGACCCAAGAAGAGCAAGCCAAACCCGGTGACTGCTTGAGCTAGATATCTGACTCTCTCTTTTTGGTCAGATAAGTGATAATTACTCCGGCAAAGATGATGGGCAAGGCATATTGAGTCAAATTTAGACGCATCATCTGTCCGGTGATGGTGGTACCAATATTGGCTCCATAGATAATACCTAGAGCCTGAGGTAAAGTCATCAGACCAGCGTTGACAAAGCCTACGGTTAAGACGATGACGGCGGCGGAGCTATGAATTACCGCTGTCACGATGGCGCCGACTATGACGCTGATAAAGATATTGGAGGTCAACATGCTGAGGATTCTTCTTAAAGAATCGCCGGCGGCTCTTTCTAAGCTTTTGCCCATCATGTCAACGCTGAGCAAGAGCAGACTGATTCCACCCAGAACACCGAAGATAAATTGTTGCAAATTAATCCCCTCCCCAAAGTGGATGCAACGGGTATTTGCCAATTTTAACATATTATAAATTATCTGATATCATATTTATAATTTCTGCAAAATGCTAGGGCCTTCCTTTTTTTCTTTCGGTAGTTTTTTAAAAGAGTGAAAAATTTACTGATAATTTAGCTTTAATTTTCATAAAAAGAGCCTCGGTTTTATCTTCTCCTGAGAATTCAACTGGAAATTCTGCATACATCATGTTGCTTTAAGAGAAGAACCGAGGCTTAAATTTTTTAGCGGGTGTGGACTACTTTGCCATTTTGAATGATGATTTTAATCGGGTCTTTTTTGACTAAAAGAGAAATATCCTCTAAGGGATTACCTTCGATGATCAGTAGATCGGCTAATTTTCCCACTTCTACACTGCCGATTAAATCGGCCCGGTCGATGACTTCCGAGGCTGTTTTGGTAGCGGCTAAAAGAGCCTGCTCGTTGCTCATACCGTTTTCTGTCATCAGCTGCAATTCTAAGGCGTTTTCCCCGTGGAAGTTTAAAGGTGTGCCGGCGTCAGTTCCTAAAGCTATGGTCAAACCAGCCTGCAGTGCCATCTTAAAACTGTTGAGATGGGAAGCGGCCACTTGACTGGCTTTGGCGACTGCATACTCAGGTATGCCGGCGGCCACTCCGCCTTGGTTAATATGGTAGGGCGCCACCAAGGTTGGAACCAAAGCTGTGTTTCTTTCTTTCATCATGACTAAGAGCTCTTCATCTAAAAAGATACCGTGTTCTACCGTGTCGATGCCGGCTCGGACTGCATTTTTGATACCTTCGGTGCCTTGGGCATGAGTGGCAGTTTTGCGACCGGCTTTGTGAGCTTCTTCAACAGCCGCTCTGATTTCAGCTTCAGTCAATTGAGGTGAACCGGGTTCCACACCGGGAGTCATGACCCCTCCTGTTGCCATGATTTTCACCACTTCAACACCGTTGCGCAAAAGCAGGCGAGCTGATTTGCGGCATTCATCCTGGCCGTCAGATTGCAATCCTCCCATCCAGCCATGTCCACCGGTCATGGTGATGCAAGGGCCGCTGGTCAGAATTCGTGCTCCCTTGATTCGGCCTTCCTGCCAAGCTTTTTGAATGCTGATATCCATAAAGTTTTTGGTGCCCATATTGCGCACTGTGGTAAACCCTGCTTCTAAATCACGCTGGATCATCTGAGCGCCGATCAGAGCCAGGTAGGCTTCCGGAGCATTTTGGTTGCCGGTTATATCCTTGGGCTGACCGGTGCTGGTTACATGGACGTGACAGTCGATCATTCCGGGCATGACGAATTTGCCTTGAGCATCGATGACTGTGTCTCCTTCTTTAATTTCAACATCTTCTTGGGTAATGGAAACAAATTTATCCTCTGCCATGACGATGGTCATACCTGCTTGGACAGGGCTGCCTGTTCCGTCCCAGAGAGAGGCGTTTTTGACAATTAATTTCATGAAGATTCCTCCCTTTTGATTTACCTTAAATTTCCACACAGATTTGAATAATCCTGCCAATTAAAAGAATCCGGCCCCTTTTGTTGCAAAGAAAAGGAGTCTTCAGCCCTGACCATTTCTATCTTTAAGAAGGGATTAGTTCTTTGCGGAGCGAAGTTTATGACTTATGAAACGGGGGTTTTTTGACATGGAGGAAATGATCAAAGAATTGTTGCTTTACGCTCAAAAACTGGGCGCAGAATACGGGGATATCAGGTATACAAAGCAAAGGGAAAGACCTCTGATGATGCGCAACGGAGAAATTGAAAGTGCAGCAGAGCGTCTGGACTCAGGCTTTGGCTGTCGCCTCATAGTCGATGGAGGTTGGGGTTTTGCCTCAACTCCTGCCAAGGATTTTGAACAATTAAAAGGCATGGTTGAAAGAGCGGTCAGCGTTGCCAAGGCCAGCGCTCGTTATAAGCTTGCTTCCGTGGAATTGATTCCGGTGGAGATTGTTCAGGATAAAAAAGCTACACCGGTTAAAACAGATCCCTTTACTTTAAATCTGGATGAACAAGCCCAACTCCTGCGTCAATGTCATGAAATCATGGTGCAGGTGCCGGAAGTCAGGGTGACGGGAGGTAATCTCTATCAGAGCCGGGAAGACAAAATCTTTGCTTCCACTGAAGGCTCCTGGATCGAACAAACCCTGACCATTACCGGAGCCGGAATAGATTGCTTGGCCCGAGGTAATGATGATGTCCAGAGAAGATCATTTAATTTGAATAAAACTGCCGGTTTTGAAGCGGTAGTTGCCATGGATTTACCTGCTAAAGCCGAGGAATTGGCTCAGCAAGCAGCGCTTTTGTTGACTGCAGACAATTGCCCGGAAAAGACTAGGTCTTTAATTTTAGATAAAACTCTGGCTCGTCTGCAGGTTCATGAATCCTGTGGTCACCCCATCGAATTGGATAGAGTTTTAGGCTCAGAAGATACCTATGCAGGCAAAAGCTTTTTAACACCGGACCTTTTCGGTAAGGATTTTAAATTCGGCTCAGAGAAAGTCAATATTACAGCCGACGCCACCTTGCCTCAGGGTTTGGGCAGCTTCTTCTACGATGATGAAGGGGTCAAGGCTCAAAGAACCACTATCGTGGAAGAAGGAAAATTTAAAAATTATTTGACTTCCAGAGAGACAGCCAAAGATTATGGAGGCGTTGCCAATGGCACTATGCGCGCCATGAATTGGGCTAATATTCCTCTGATCCGCATGACCAATATAAATTTAGAACCGGGAGATTGGAGTTTGGATGAAATCATCAGGGATACCAAAGACGGTATTTTGGCTGTGACTCCGAAAAGTTGGTCTTTAGACGATAAAAGATTGAACTTCCATTTTGCTCCTGAATTGGCCTATGAAATCTTAGACGGGGAAATTGTCAGACCTTTGAAGAATGCATCATATACAGCTTTGACTCCTGAGTTTTGGGCTTCTTGTGATGCAGTAGCCGGAAGAGAAAAAGGAGAATGGGAGGTCTTGGGTAGCATTAGTTGTGCCAAGGGTGAGCCGGTTCAGTCCATTGGCCCCGGTCATGGAGTTGCCCCGGTTCGTTTGAACAATATAAAAACCGGATTACAGGATTGAGAAATAAACAGTTTCTTTAAGCAAGGGACTTTTATTTATAAAAAGCAAAGGAGGATGAGGATGAAAGAGCAGATTAAAGAGATGCTACATTTGGCTGAAAAAAATGGAGCTTCCTACGCCGATGTTCGCTATACCAACCAGGTCAATCGCCCTTTAGTCTTGCGCAACGGGGAAGTTGAACACTTTACCGTGGCAGAAGACAAGGGTTTTGGCATTCGAGTAATAGTGGATGGCGGTTGGGGTTTTGCTTCTACGCCCAGCAATGATCCAAAAAGACATGCTGAGACGGTGGCCAGAGCAATATCAATTGCCAAAGCCAGTGCCAGGTGTAAAATTAAGGACATCCATTTGACCCCTGTGGATATTGTCGATGACAAGCAGAAGGTTAAAGTGGAAAAGGATCCCTTCCAGGTCTCTGTGGACGAGATGAGTTCTCTGCTCAGAGACTGTCACGATGTCATGGTGCAGGTGCCTGAAGTCAAAATGACCGGTGGAGCTATCACCATGTATAATTTGCAAAAGACATTTGCCAGCAGTGAGGGTTCTTGGATTGAACAAGAATTGACCCGAACCGGCGCTAGAATCGATGCCTATGCCAGAGGTCAAGGTGATGTGCAAAGGCGCTCCTATGCCAATGGAAAATTGGCTGGTTGGGAGACAATTTCTATGCTGAACTTGGTGCAAAGGGCATCTCAATTGGCTTCTGAGGCCGCACAATTATTGGAAGCTCCCGAATGCCCAAGGGGTGAAACTACTCTTATTCTAGGTAGTTCGATCGCTCAGCTTCAGGTTCACGAATCCTGCGGCCACCCAATTGAATTGGACAGGGTGCTGGGTTCTGAGGATACCTATGCCGGCAAGAGCTTCTTGACACCTGATTTATATGGTAAGGATTATAAATACGGTTCAGAGCATGTCAACATGACGGCTGATGCCACCATAGTTGGAGGCAGTGGTTCCTTCTTCTACGACGATGATGGAGTGCCGGCACAGCGCACAACCATCGTAGAAAAGGGTTTGTTCAAAAACTATTTGACTTCCAGAGAAACAGCTGGGGAATTTGGTTTGACCTCTAATGGCAGCAATATTGCCATGAATTGGGCAAATATTCCCTTGATTCGCATGACCAATATCAATTTAGAGCCTGGAGATTGGAGCGAAGAAGAGATGATTCGCGACACCAAGAAAGGTATTTTGGTGGACACTCCCAAGAGCTGGTCGCTGGATGATAAGAGGGTTAATTTCCACTTTGGCGGCGAGATTGCTTATGAAATTGAAGACGGCGAAATTGTTCGTATGGTGAAAAACCCTGCCTACACTGCCATCACCCCTGAATTTTGGGCTTCTTGCGATGCAGTAGCCGGTAAGAAAAAAGGCGAATGGGAGGTCTGGGGAGATACAAATTGTGCTAAAGGTGAACCTGTTCAAGTTGTGCAGCCCGGACACGGAGCGGCACAGGTGCGCTTTAGGAATGTAAAGGTAGGTGTGGGAGAATGATTCAAAGGGAACAAGCTGAAAAGATCTTAAAAACCGTATTGGCGGCTTCCACTGCCGATGAGACCCAAGTTATTTTGCGCAGTGAAGATTTGAGTCAAACTCGTTTTAACAACAATTGGATTCACCAACACTTGTTCAGAGAAACCTATTCAGTCGAGATTAAAGTTGTCGATCAGAACAGAGTGGGTATGGCTACAGTCAATGATTTAGACGAAGCTGCCCTGAAAAAAGGCGTTGCAGACGCTTTACACAATGCCAGTTTTGTCAAGGCCAATCCTAATTTAGTGCCCATGCCGGAGGCAAAACCGGTTTTAGAAATCGATGGAATCAATCAAAACACTCTCAATTTAAGCGATATGGATAGGGCCGATTTAGTTGCCTCGATGATCGATGTGGCCAAAGAGAACAGCGTCGATGCTTCCGGTTCTTTTGCCAACGAACTTTCGGTTTTGGCCGTCGCCAACTCCAAAGGGGTTATGACCTATCATGCCGGCAACAATTTGCGGATTCGCAGCATCATGGCCAATGGTCTCCAGACCGGTTATTCTGAAGCTATGTCCACAGACGTCGAGGCAATCGATTTTGTGGCAGTAGCTAAAGATGCCTTATGGAAGTCTAAATTGAAAGCCGAAGAGAGCATTACCTTGGATTTAGGAAGTTATGATACTATCTTCGAACCTCAAGCAGTGGCCGATCTATTGCGTTTTCCCGGCTATATAGCCTTTAATGGCCAATCCTTAGCCGACGGACGCTCTTTCATGGCCAAAGCAATGGGTCAGAAGATTTTTGACGAAAAGGTAACCGTAATTGACGATGCCTATGAGCCCAGACATGTGCCTATGCCCTTCGATGCTGAAGGTATGCCCAAGGAAAAAGTGGTAATCATCGATCAAGGCGTAGCTAAGGGAGTCGTTTACGATCATGCCAGCGCTTTTAGAGCAGGCAAGGAGACTACGGGCCATGCCACTGCTGGTCGCCGTGGAGGCGCCAGTCCCGGTCATCTGATCATTGCTCCGGGAAATTCATCCATCGAAGAGATGATCAAGCAGACAAAAAGAGGAGTCTACGTAACCAGGTTCCACTATACTCACTGCCCCGAGCCCATGCAAATTATTGCAACGGGGACGACTAGAGATGGGACCTTCTTGATTGAAGACGGGGAAATCGTTGCTCGCTTGAAGAATCTGCGATTTACAGATAGTATGCTCAGAGTCTTTGCCAATGTGGACAGCTTGAGCCAAGAGCAATTCCTGGTCAAAGATTGGTGGTTTACCTTTACCATGTTGGTGCCTGCCATGAAAATCAAGGACTTCACCTTTACCGGAAACACCACTTTTTAAAATTTTCTAGTTATTAAAAGGAAGAGAAATATGAAGCTGCTAAAAGATAGAATTCTTAAAGAAGGTATCGTCGTCGATCAAGATATAGTTCGGGTCGATATGTTTTTAAACCATCAATTGGATGTTGATCTTCTTTATCAATTGGGTCGGGAATTGTTTGATTATTTTTCTAAAGAAAAGATCACCAAAATCCTGACGGTTGAAGCTTCGGGCATTCCTTTAGCTTGTTTGACCGCCCTGCATTTCGGTGTTCCCGTCGTCTATGCCAAAAAAGGCAGAGTTAGGACCCAAGAAGGAAACACTTTTAGCAGTGAAATTTTCTCTTACACCAGGAATGAAACTGCTTTCATTTCTGTCCATCAGGAGTATCTCAAACCCCAGGACAGAGTCCTCGTCATCGATGATTTTTTAGCTTCGGGTAACGCAGTTTTGAGTTTAAAGAATTTAATCGACCAAGCCGGTGCTGAATTAGCCGGAGTGGGTATCGCCATTGAAAAAGGCTTTCAAGAAGGCCGCGGCAGACTCAAAGCTTTGGGAATCAATCTATATTCCTTAGCAATCATCGCTTCCTTAGAGGACGACCAGATTATCTTTGCTTGAGTAAAAAATAAAAAATCCGAAAATCTAGGAGGTTTATATTCACCATGAAAAAAATGTCGAAATGGCTTATTTTAGCCCTGGTCTTAGTTTCCGCATTAGTTTTCAGCGGCTGTAATCAGCCTGCACCCGCCCCGGCTCCGGGATCGGATCCAGAAACAGAGGGTTTTCAGCCCGTTGCCAAAGAAGATCTCAAGGTAGGAATCATCTATATCGGTTCAGCAACCGACAAAGGTTGGACCTATTCCCACGATCAGGGTATGTTAGCCATGCAAGAATCCTTAGGATTAGAAGAAAATCAAGTCATCAAAAAAGAATTCATCGATGAAGACAGCTCTTGTGAGACAGCCTTACGGGAATTAGTCGAAGCCGGTTGCCAAGTCATCTTTGGTAATAGCTGGGGTTATATGGACTACATGGAAGAGATGGCAGAAGAGTACCCTGAAATCATTTTCTCTCATTGCTCCGGCTATAAAAACAACGGCATCAACTTCAACAACTATTTTGGAGCCATCAACGATGCTCGCTATCTCTCCGGTATAGCTGCTGGTTTGAAGACTGAAACAAACAAAATCGGTTATGTGGGAGCTTATAAGAACCCTGAAGTTATTTCCGGTGCCAATGCCTTTGCTTTAGGCGTTGCTTCTGTCAATCCTGATGCAGAAATTCTTTTCACTGAAACCCAGACTTGGTTTGATCCAGATTTGGAAAAATCAGCAGCCATTTCTCTTTTAGATAAGGGTTGCGATATTATTGCTCAGCACCAAGATACAACGATGCCACAGATCGCCGCTCAAGAGCGAGGAGTTTTCAGCGTTGGCTATCATGTCGATATGGCTGAAGATGCACCCCAAGCTCATTTAACTGCTCCCGTTTGGGATTGGACCGGTTATTATACGGATACAGTGGAAAAAGTAATCGAAGGTACCTGGGAACCAATCAACTATTTTGGTGATATGGCCGATGGTTTAGTCGATCTTTCACCCCTAACAGAAAATGTAGCTGAAGGCACCGAAGAAGCTGTCAAAGCAGCCAAAGATCAAATGGTTGCCGGAGAATTAAAAGTCTTTGCCGGCCCCATCTTGGATAATGAAGGTAATGTGGCTGTGGAAGAGGGCCTTGTCTTAGACCGTGAAGACGTAGATTCTATGATGTGGTTTGCTTTCAACATTTTAGTACAGTAGTTTTAGTCTTTTAAAAGGAAGTGCATGATGGAAAAAGAGCAGCTCAACGGATTAAACGCGATAGAGTTAAAGGGTATAAACAAGTCCTTTGGCTCGGTTGTGGCAAATAAAAATATAGACTTAACCGTTAGGAAGGGCGAAATTCTAGCACTTCTAGGTGAAAACGGCTCTGGTAAAACAACTTTGATGAACATGCTGTCGGGGATTTATCGCCCCGACAGCGGTTCTGTTTTTGTTTACGGTCAGGAAGTTCACATTTATACTCCCCAGGATGCCTTGAACTTAGGCATCGGCATGATTCACCAGCATTATAAATTGGTCGATAATTTAAGTGCAGCGGAAAATATTGTTTTAGGGACAAAAACCAAGAAGCAGAGTATGAGCCAGCTCGCTAAGAATATAGAACAACTCAGCCTGCACTTTGGCTTGAATATTGACCCGAATAAAAAAATATACGATATGTCGGTCAGTGAAAAGCAGACGGTAGAAATAGTAAAAGTTTTGTACAGAGGAGCAAAAATTTTGGTTTTAGACGAACCAACAGCAGTTTTGACCCCTCAGGAGAGCAAAAAGCTTTTCGCCATAATTACCAAGATGAAAGAAGAGGGTAATTCTATCATCATCATCACCCATAAGCTCAATGAGGTTATGGAAGTCAGCGATCGAGTCTCGGTCTTGCGCAAAGGGGAATGTGTAGCCACGGTGGAGACTAAGAAGAGCAGTGCTGAACAGCTGACTGAACTCATGGTAGGTCGAGCCGTCGATCTGTCCATCGAACGTCCGGAAACCTTTAAATCTGATCCGGTTTTGGAAATCGTTCGTTTAGGTGTGCGCAACGATGAAGGCGTGGAAATGCTCAAGGATGTCAATTTCGACTTGCGCAGCGGTGAGATCTTAGGTGTAGCCGGAGTTGCCGGCAGTGGCCAAAAGGAATTATGTGAAGCCTTGGCCGGATTGCAAAAGGTGGAAAAAGGGGCAATTTTATATTATAAAGAAAATATAGTTGGCCGAACTCCCGATGAAATAATTCGTCTGGGGATTAGCATGAGCTTTGTGCCTGAAGATCGTTTAGGCATGGGGCTGGTGGCTTCCATGGGTATGACTGACAATATGCTCTTGAAGACCTATAAACAATCTCGAGGCGGCTTCGTCAAAAGAAGCCCGGCTAGGCTTAAAGCCAAAGCCTTGATAGAACGCTTGGACATCATAACACCGGGAACGGAGACTCCGGTCAGCAAGCTCTCAGGTGGCAATGTGCAAAAGGTTTTGCTGGGACGAGAGATTGAATCTCAGCCTAATGTCTTGATCACAGCTTATCCGGTCAGAGGTTTGGACATCAACTCAGCCTATACCATTTACGATTTGCTCAATGAGCAGAAGATGAAAGGGGTTGCCATCCTCTTCATCGGTGAAGATTTAGATGTTCTCTTGGAATTGTGTGACAGAATTATGGTCTTATACGATGGTCAAGTTCAAGATATCCTACAAGCTGATCAGGTTACAAAAGAGCAGATTGGTTTGCTCATGACAGGTCAAAAACCCAGAGAATTAAAGGAGGTCCGCTGATGTTAAAATCCAGAAGAATAAAAGGCGAGCCTCTTTTTAAAATTCAGAGAATCGAGGAAGAAAGCCCTACTAAGAGCTTTATTGTCAGAGTTTTGGCAGTTTTAGCCGCTTTAACCGCAGGTGGTTTTTTTCTCTCCCTGCTGGGACACAACCCCCTAGTCATCTACCAGGCCATGTTCAAGGGGAGCTTTGGCTCAGTTATGAGCACTCAAGGCACGGTAAAAATCGTAGTTCCTCTAGTCATCAATGCCTTGGCTGTCAGTCTAGCTTTTAAAATGCGCTTTTGGAATATTGGCACAGAAGGTCAGATGATCGTTGGTGCCATCGCTGCTTCCTATTTTGCTTTGTTTAAAGGGAATTGGCCTCATTTTCTCTTGATCTCAACCATGGCTTTGGTTTCAATAATTGCCGGAGGTCTCTACGGATTGATCCCGGCCTATTTCAAGGCTCGTTTTTCAACTAACGAAACTCTTTTGACCTTGATGGCCAATTATATTGCCCTCTATGCTGTTCAGTATCTGAAAGAAGGTCCCTGGAAGGATCCGGGAGCCAAGGGCTTCCCTCAAATAGCCAGGTTCGCGCAAAATGCCCGCTTGAGTATGCCCTTAGGTGTTCATTTTGGCTGGATCATCGCTCTTTTAGCTGTGCCCTTGGTCTATATTTATCTCCGTTACAGCAAACAGGGATATGAAATAGCTGTGGTAGGTGAAAGTGAAAAAACTGCTACCTATGCCGGTATGAGTGTGCCTAAAGTAATCATGCGAACTATGTTTTTAAGCGGTGGTTTAGCTGGCCTAGCCGGGATGCTCCAAGCCAGTGGAGCTGATAGAACTTTGACCGATACAGTAGCCGGGGGAGTTGGTTTTACTGCCATCATAGTGGCTTGGTTGGCTAATTTAAATCCCGCAGCAGTTTTGCTCGTCTCCTTTCTTTTTGCGCTGTTGGAAAAGGGCGGAGGCTATATTCAATCAATGTTTAAAATTTCGGCTTCAGCAGCCGATGTTTTACAGGGCATCATCTTGTTTTTCGTTTTGGCCTTTGAGTTTTTCTTGCGCTATCGCATAATTATCAATAAAAAGGGGGATTAGCTGTGGATTTGAATTATTTGATCAGTTTCATTTATGCTGTAATCGTAGCTGGGACCCCATTATTGCTGGCAACCTTGGGAGAAATCATCACTCAAAAGGCGGGAAACTTAAATTTAGGTGTTGAAGGCATGATGTATATAGGAGTGGCTTCAGGGTTTGCTGTGGCTTATTATACCAAGAACCCCATCTTTTTTATTTTGGCTGCAATTCTTTCCGGAGCCCTAGCCGCGTTTTTATATGCCCTCTTGACGGTAACACTCAAAGCCAATCAAACGGTCACCGGTTTGGCTTTATCGATCTTTGGGACGGGCTTTGCAAATTTCGTCGGCGAGACTATTACCAATACATCACCTACCAGAACAGCAGTTTTGGATGGAAAACTGATGAGTTATTTTAAGCCGATCAACATTCCTTTGTTGAGCGATTTGCCCATTTTAGGCAGGTTATTGTTTCAGTACAATATCTTCGTCTATTTGGCAGTCTTGATAGCTTTGGTCACAGGTTATTTTCTCTTTAACGATATTAGAGGTTTGAATCTGCGAGCTGTGGGAGAAAATGCGGCGGCTGCCGATGCCTCGGGCATCGATGTCTTTAAATATAAATATCTGGCTATCTGTTTTGGCGGAGCCTTGAGTGGCTTGGCCGGAGCCTATATCAGTGTGATTACAGCCGGCGGTACTTGGACTGCAAATTCGGTCAGTGGCTTGGGTTGGATTTCGGTAGCTCTGGTCATCTTCGCTGGTTGGAACCCTTACAAGGCAATCTTTGGTTCAGCAATCTTTGGAGCCCTGAGAGTTTTGCGCTTCTATTTGCCTCGACAGAGTTTTAATTTGCCTAATTCCTTATACGGTGCTCTGCCATTTTTAGTCACAGCTTTGGTCATAATCTTTACTTCAATATTCAATTCTAAAGAAATTCAACAGCCGGCAGGCTGCGGTGTCAATTATGACAGGGAAGAAAGATAAGAATCGACTTTTTTATAGAAATCCCAGCTTATCCACCCATTCTTTATCTGAAAACAAAAAACAGACATCTCTAAATTATAGGATGTCTGTTTTTTCTTTTGGTTTTTGAATTTCAAGTCGAGTCTATAGCAGTTGATAAGTCGATTTGATCTCAGTCAATAAATCGATCCATTTTAATCAGGGGTCTTAACACAATACTGCTCAGAGCATCGTCCTAGCTACAAATAAAGTGTTGAAATTATGCCATTAGCCCTAGGATTTAAATAATACGGAAATGATGATGAAGGGCCAGCGGTAAGAGACTCGCTCTTTATTTTAAGTACTAGCGGTCAAGGAGTGCTGAAATAGCTATTCTTTCAATGCCAATAAAAGATTGTAATCATGGTTTCAGATCAAGGATTTAAACAATAGAGCCATAATGATGAAGGGCCCAAAAGGTAGAGGCTCATCCCAACTTTTATTTTTAATCAAGAGTTTGATAATAAAATAGCTCAAAGCGAGTAAGATTGCTCTGTTTAAAATAGACACGGTATTGATAAAACCATAGTTCAAGGCGATGGCGCTTAACAATTTTATATCCCCCATGCCGAAAGTTTCCTTTTTGGTTATTCTATTCATCAACAGGGTGAAAATTATTAGCAGCAGGAAAAATCCTAAGGCCGAAGCGAGCAAGAACTTCCAACTTTCTGTTTTAAGACCTTGAAAAAAGCCTAGACTCGCAATGACTAAAGTAAATTGGTCGGGTATGATATAATAAAAGGCGTCCACCAGGCCAATTAAAATGAGAAAGTTGGAATAGATGATTTTTATCAGCTTAAAAGATGGGCTGAGTGACCCAGGGATTTTAGCGATTAGAAAAAAGTTGATCAGCAGCAGGGGCCAAAAATAATAGATGAACTTGTATTTTTTTCTTTGGAAATTCGCTGAACTTTCCTGCCCACTTAGGTCCAATAACCAAGCCTCAGGCATCAGTTTGAGCATTGCTAAATCGAAAAGGGAGAAAAATGCGGCTAAAGCAAGATAATAGAATTGTCTCATATAAAACAACCTTCTTTTCATAACTTTTCTCGTTCAATTTTAAAGATACCATTTAAAATAGTTTGAGGCAATGCTTTTCCTATTGACTTGAAGTAGAAAAAAAGTGTACAATGTTAGAAGCTTTAAAAAAGGAGTAAAAATAATGAAAATTAAGCCTTTTTTCTGGAAACTCATATTTTTTATGTTTGTTTTTCTTAGTTTGTACTTGTTTAGCACGGTCATAGCCTCTGAGACTATCACCTCAGTTGATGGAGGAACATCTTCTTTGGGAGAGATAATTGATCGTTATAAGGGCTTTGTACCTTTGCTGATTGGATTAGTTTTTATCGGTTTTAGAAGAAAGTTTTTCCCCAGTTCTCATGATAAAAAATAGTTTTAAGATTAAAACCCATATGTTTATAGAAGGAGCCGATAAATTTGTCAGTTGTAGTTAGAGCCCGAGGGAAGGTGAACCTCACCTTAGACGTTTTAGGCAAGCGTGCCGATGGTTTTCATGAAGTATCCATGGTTATGCAGAGTATATCCTTGAGTGATGTGCTTTCCTTTAACTCTGCCGATGGTCTTGAATTGATTTGGGACCCCAGAGGTAACAGGCCGCCCAGCCTTGCTCTCGATGAAAGCAATGATATCCTGCGAGCTGCCAAGCTTTTAAAACAATTGACCGGAACAAAAAGAGGAGCTGCTATTTGGCTCGATAAAAGATTGCCTATAGCATCCGGTTTGGGTGGTGGTTCTGCCGATGGAGCTGCTACTTTGGTAGGTCTCAATAAGTTGTGGCAACTAAATTATACTGAAAAGGAATTGATGATTATAGCCTCTCATTTGGGCAGCGATATGCCCTTTTGTATAGTGGGGGGGACAGCTGAGGCCAGTGGTCGCGGTGAAATCATTCGTCGTTTGCCCTATGTTGGTCTTTGGCACTTAGCTATTTTCAAACCTCCTCAGGGCATTTCAACAAAATTAGTCTACACATCTTTAAAAAGCGAGGGCAGGGTCCAAGCTCCTGTAACAGAATTATTGGTTAGAAGTATAGAAGCGGGCAGGTCGGAGAGCCTTCCCAATTTTATGAGCAACGATTTAGAAAGTGTGACCTTTAGCATTATGCCTGAACTGCAAAGGTTAAAAGAACGTTTGCTCTTTATGGGAGCTGAAAAAGTCATGATGAGCGGAAGTGGTCCTGCTGTCTTTGCTTTGAGTAAAGATGAAGAATTGGCGGAGCGCTTAGTTCGCGATTGTACTCCTCTGGGTTGGTGGAGTAGTAAAGCTGAAACCGCACCCTTGGGTTGTGAATTCATCACCGAAGAACAAAACGCTCTTTAATTTTTTAAATCTTCAAGCACCGTATGAAAAAACGGTGCTTTTCTTTTAGTCAAAAGCTGCAAAGGGGATTAAATTATGAAAAAACTGATCTACAATCAGATAGAGAAAAATCAAAAAACCTACATTGAGATGGCTGAGTATATTTTTGATCATCCTGAAAGGGGAAATCAGGAGTTTTTAGCTGTCCAACTCTTGACAGATTACTTATTGGAAAATGATTTTGAAGTTGAAAAAGGAATCGCAGGTCTAAAGACAGCTTTCCGGGCCAGCTACAAGCAAGGAAATGGTGGTCCGGTCATAGGTTTGTTAGCTGAATACGATGCCTTGGAAGGAATCGGCCATGCTTGTGCTCATCATTTACAGGGGCCGGCAATTGTCGGGGCAGCTCTGGCTTTGAAAAATGTATTAAAGGATTTCGATTATACTTTGGTTATCTACGGCACTCCGGCTGAAGAGACCACTAGTGGCAAGATTCCCATGCTGGAACATGGTTATTTCAAAGAGCTAGACCTAGCCCTGATGATTCATGGAAATCCGGGCACAACCGTCGATATCAAGTCGATGGCTATGGTCAGTTATTATGTCAGCTTTTATGGCAAAGCCTCTCATGCAGCCGTCATGCCGGAGGCAGGGCGCAGCGCCTTGGACGCCTTACTCTTGAGTTTTCAAGCTGTCGAATTTTTGCGTGAGCATGTGAGTGATCAGGTTAGACTCCATTATACAGTTCTGAATGCCGGAGGTCCGGCAAATATTGTCCCGGCCGAAGCTCAAGGCCATTTCTATCTGCGCAGCTACGATAGTAATGACTTGCCTCAGATTAAAAAAAGGTTTGAAAACATCATTCAAGGTGCTGCTTTAATGACCGATACAGAGGCGAAGATAGAAATTCAAAAAGAACTCCTGGCTAAGGTTCCGGTTATAACCTTGAATGATCTGATCATGTCAAATGCTCATGAGGCTGGGGCACCCAATATTGTGGCTCCTAGAGAAAAGACCGGTTCCAGTGATTTTGGCAATGTCATGTTCGAAATTCCGGGTAGTTGTTTGCGCATGGACTTAGTTCCTTTAGGAACATCCTCTCATTCGGAGGAATACCTGCAGGCAGGTAAAGGAAAAAGAGCCGAGACTTGTTTGCTAACAGGTGCTAAAATATTAGCCGGTACAGCCTTTGATCTGATTGTCAATGAAGAGAATATAAGAATGATTAAAGAGGAGTTCGCTGCCAGAAAAGCTGGTGTTCAGTTTTAATTCTCTGTTCTTTCTTGACTTAACGTATGTTTTAGTTATAATTTAAATGAACGTTCGTGAAAACAGGAGGGGTAATTTGAGGAATAAAAGAAAGCTTAAGCGCAATGAAAGATTGGTAGTTATTACAAAATTTCTTCTCGATCATCCCGGCCGATTGATCTCTTTATCGGAGTTTACCCATATGTTGTCAGCGGCTAAATCCAGCATCAGTGAGGATATAGGAATTATCAGAGAGACCTTCTCAGACATGGATTTGGGAGTTTTGGAGACACAAACAGGAGTCGCCGGTGGTATTGTTTATTATCCCCACTACAGTCAAGAATCTGCCTTGGCTCTTTGTCATAGATTGTGTGATTTGCTCAATCGGGCTGAGCGAATTTTACCGGGTGGGTTTTTGTATTTGACTGACCTAATCGGCAATCCTACTCTGATGCAGGAAGTTGGAATGTTTTTTGCCCAACAATTCAGATCCTTAAAGCCTGATTTAGTTGCAACAGTAGAAACTAAGGGTATACCAATCGCCTTAATGACTGCCAGGCAGTTGAATGTTCCCTTGGTCATAGTGCGCAGTGATAGCCGGATCAGCGAAGGAACAAGCATCAGTATCAATTATGTTTCCAATAGTCAAAGGCGACTTGCCACCATGTCCTTGCCCAAAAGAGCAGTCAGTCCTGGAGCAAGGGTCCTCTTTTTAGACGATTTTCTCAGGGGTGGAGGTACTGCTACTGGTATTCTCGATCTGTTGACAGAATTTCAAGCTGAATGTGTTGCCATGGGATTTTTGGTCAGCGACAATAGTACAAAAAAAGCAATTTCTGACTATACTTCCTTTTTATCCCTGGACGGAGTCGATTATGAGAAAAAAACTATCGATATAGGTATTGGTAACTGGTATACTCCGGATCAGGTTTAAATATTTAAAACTTCTAACAGACCAGAGCTTGGTCAGTTGATCAAGTAGATAATTACCCTTTCAGTTTAACTTGTAATTAAACTATATACCGGTTCAGGTTTAAATATTAAAAACTTCTAGCAGGCTAGAGCTTGGTCAGTTGATCAAGTAGGGAATTACCCTTTCGGTTTAACTTGTAATTAAACTGTATACCTGACGAGGTCTAATTACTAAAAACTTCTAACAGACTGGGGCCTGGTCAATTAACCGAGTAGATGTTACACTTTCAATTTCATTTGTAATTAAACTATACTCTGGATGAGTAAATTCTTCTTGCATTTTATCCATGTGTACGATATAATTTTTTGGTCATGGGTGTTTTAAACACCTGGTCGGATACTTTGTCTAACTAGGACTTTAACGTCTCCGACGTCATATATACATCCCTTTAAGCACGAAAGGAGTCACCCCTAAATGGAGAGAGCAAAACTTGTAGCAGTAAAAAGAGAGCAAATAGGCACCATAGCATCGAAAGCCTTGCGCAACAGAGGTAAATTACCCGGCGTAGTCTATGGTGGTTCAGTGCCTAATGGCTCTATGGAAATTACCTTGGATAATTATGAATTCGAAAGAGCAATAGCCAAAAACTCTGTCGACGGATTATTTGATTTAGATATCGAAGGTCAGGTTTTTACTGTACATATCGCAGATATTCACAGACACCCGATCAGAAGAACATTTTATAATGTTGACTTGCGTCAAATTGATATGACCGTTGTTCAGGTCTTCCGTGTACCTATCATCTTCAATGGAACCCCGGTTGGCGTTAGTGCCGGTGGCGTTTTGGAAACTCAAAACTATCACGTTGAAGTTCTTTGTTTGCCCATCAATTTGCCTGAGAGTTTAGAAGTTGATATTTCTGAACAGGATATAGGCGATGTTATCTACGCTTCAGATTTAGAAATTCCCGAAGATGTTGAATTGAGCAGTGACCCTGAAATGGTCTTGACTGTAATCAGCACGGTTGCAATTGAAGAAGACGAAGATGAAGTTGACGAAGAATTAGAAGGTCTGGAAGAAGAAACAGAAGAAGATCCTGAAGAACCGGAAAAGGAATAGGATAAATGTTTGTGCTCTGTGGATTAGGTAATCCCGGAATACGCTATGCGCCAACCCGCCATAACTTTGGATTCAAAGCCATTGAGCGGGTTGCCAGTGTGTACAAAATTAAATTCAGTCAGCAAAAATTTAAAGGCCTTTATGGTTTAGGTGAGATCGATGGTCATAGAGTTATCTTGTTAAAGCCTTTGACCTATATGAACGAAAGCGGGCAAGCCGTTAGAGGCCTTCTGGATTATTATAATCTGCCCTTGGAAAAGCTCCTGGTCTTTTACGATGATATTGATCTTGCTCTAGGCACCATCAGAATCAGAAGCGAAGGGGGCAGTGGCAGCCACAATGGTATGAAATCACTCTTGGCTCATCTGGGTTCGAAGGAATTCGCCCGGGTGCGTTTAGGCGTTGGGCCTCAGCCGGTCGGTGTTGATTCAGCCGACCATGTGATGAAAAGCTTTTTGCCTGATGAATGGGATTTGGTCGAAAGTGTTTTGATCGATATGCCTAAGTTAGCTGCTTCCTGGTTGGAAAACGGAACCGAGCCGACCATGAATGCCTTCAATCGCAAATAAAATTTATCTCAAATTTTAAGAAAAAGGTGGATGAGAGGATAAAATTTAAATTATGCTGAAAAGTTTTAAAGCACTCTACTCAAATGAAACCTTAGCAGAAATCACCCGTAGTCTCCAAGAAAATTCCGGGTCTATTTTGCTGTACGGACTCAATTCCCTTAGTCAAAAAGCCCTGTATTTGGGATTGACAGCCGCTAGTCTGGAGTCGCCTTTTCTCTTCATCACCTATGGGCATAACCAAGCTGAAAAGCTTTATGATGAGGTAATCAATCTATTTGCAGATCTGAAGATAGGTTTTTTCCCAGCCAATGAAGGAGCCTTCTACGATATAGCAGCAGCCAGTTCCGATCTGTCCGATCGCCGACTAGAGGTTTTATTAGGGCTCTTGCGAGGAGAATTGCAGGGAGTTATAACTTATGCAGATGCTCTTTTGCAACCTTTGTTGCCGCCGGAAACCATGGAGGCTCAGAGTTTCCATTTTAAAATCGGAGAGAGAATAGATCTGAACTCCTTCTTAAGCACTTTGATTGGTCAAGGTTACGAAAGAACAATTACCGTCGACACTCCCGGTACTTTTGCTCAAAGAGGCGGCATCATAGATATTTATCCTCCTTTAGAAGAGTATCCTGTGCGCTTGGAGCTCTTCGATGAAGAAATTGACTCAATTCGTCTTTTCGATCCTATAACTCAAAGATCGATGCTTCCTCAAAAAGAATATATACTCACACCAGGCTTTGAATTCGTGATAACTGAAGAAGCAAAGTTAAGGGGACAGGAGCTTTTAAATAAGGATTTTCAGGATAGCTTGAAGCGCCTGGAAAAAACCGAGCCGGAAAGCGCAGCCAAGTTGTCTGCAAACTTTGACGAGTTGATGCAAGCAATTGAGCAAGGACAAAATACAAAACTCAGTTCTTATTTTCAATATTTTTACCAGCAAAGAGCAAGTTTAAAGGATTATTTTCAGACAGAGCCCTGGGTCTGCTTAGATGAACCTTCGAGGATCCAAGAAGCAGGAAGACTAAGAGAGAAAGAATTAGCCGATTACAATTTGCAAGGCTATATGTCGGGTGAACTTCTCCGGGGCAGGCAAAAGGTTGCACCAAAATTTGACGATTTAGTTTCTGTTTTGGCTTCAGAACCAAATTTAGCTATGACCATGGCCTTGCGGCGCCCTCTTTGGCTCAAGCCCAAATTAATTTTAGACAATCATTTTAAGACGATACCCGTCTTCGCCGGGTCTCTGCCTTTAATTGTTGAAGAATTTGAGCGTTGGATAAAATACGATTTTAAGATAACGATTCTGGCTGAGGATAAGCAAAGGGCTGAACAGGTTAAAAACCTCCTGGAAGAATATCAATTCAAACCATATTTCTCAGATCAGCAGCTGGCTGAGACTGCTATTACCATTTCCTTGGGTTCAATTGGCGAGGGTATAGAGATAACCGCTCCCAGGCAAATTATCCTACCTGACAGTACCTTTTTCACTAAATCTAAAAGACGGACATTTAAAAAGAGTTCTGACAGCAGAAAGGTCCGCACCCATAAAGAATTGACTCAGGGAGATCTGGTCGTCCATGTCAACCATGGTATTGGCCGCTACATGGGTGTGACTTCTTTGGAACTTGATGGTATGCAAAAGGACTATTTGTATATCCAATACGCCGGTGAAGATAAGCTCTATGTTCCCATTGACCAAATCGATATGGTCCAGAAATATATAGGTAGTGGCGAAAGTGAAAATATCAAGCTGACCGGCTTACATACCAATGAATGGAGCCGAACCACCAACCGAGTTAAAAAAGCAGTTAAAAAAATGGCCATCAATCTTTTGGAATTGTACGCCAAAAGACAAACTTCCATTGGCTATGCCTTTTCACCGGATACAACCTGGCAGCAAGAGCTGGAGGATGATTTTCTCTACGAGGAAACAGAGGACCAGCTGCGCAGTATTGAAGAAATCAAAGCGGATATGGAAAGAGCTCAGCCCATGGAGAGATTACTCTGTGGCGATGTAGGCTTTGGCAAGACAGAGGTTGCTATCAGAGCGGCTTTTAAAGCTGTTACCGATGGAAAACAGGTGGCTGTTTTAGTGCCCACAACGGTCTTAGCCCAGCAGCATTTCCTGACTTTCCGAGAAAGATTGGCGAAATTTCCAATCAATGTGGATATGATGAGCCGATATCGCAGGCCCAAAGAGAATAAAGAAACCATCCAACGCTTGAAGAAAAAGCAAACGGATATTGTCATTGGCACTCATCGCCTTCTTTCCAAAGATGTGGAGTTTGCTGATTTAGGGCTTTTGATCATCGATGAAGAACAGAGATTCGGGGTTGCTCACAAGGAAAAACTGAAGAGTTTAAAAGCCAATGTTGATGTCTTGATGTTGTCGGCTACTCCCATACCTCGAACACTCCATATGTCCTTGATGGGGATCAGGGATATGAGCATGATAGAAACTCCCCCGGAGAATCGCTTTCCCATTCAGACTTACGTTTTGGAGCACAATAATGAGGTAATAAAAGAGGCCATCCAAAGAGAATTGGAGCGCCAAGGTCAAGTCTTTGTCGTGCACAATCGCATCGGGGCTTTGCCGGCTCTGGCCGAACAGCTGAAGAAATTGGTCCCTGAAGGTCGCTTTATCATCGCTCATGGGCAGATGCCTGAAGGTCAATTAGCTCAAACGATGAGCGATTTTCTCAACCGAGAATACGATGTGTTGATTTCCACAACCATTATAGAAGCGGGCTTGGATATGCCCAATGTCAATACCCTATTGGTCTTAGATGCTGATCGCTATGGTTTGAGCCAATTGCATCAACTGAGAGGCCGGATTGGTCGGAGCAGTCGGATTGGCTATGCTTATTTTATGTTTGTCAAAGATAAGGTTCTGAGCGAGATTTCACAAAAAAGACTAGCCGCTTTGAAAGAATTTACCAGATTAGGCGAAGGTTATAAAATAGCCTTGAGAGATTTGCAGATGCGAGGAGTTGGCAACATCCTCGGGGCTGAACAGCATGGCAATGTGGCGGCAGTTGGCTTTGAATTGTATTCCCTCATGTTAAAAGAGGAAGTGGACCGATTAAAAGGGGTTGTTGCACCTAAAAAAGTCGAAACCCTGATCGAATTGAAAGTCGATGCTTTCATACCTTCTGAATATATTAAGGATGTCGAACATAAAGTCGATTTCTATCGCCGCATTCAAACTGCTGACCTAGACGATTTAAGTGAAATGGAAGACGAAATGCTGGATAGATTTGGCGATTTGCCTCTTTCTGTCAGACATCTTCTGGCCATTGCCAAACTTCGTCTGTTAGCTGCTGAAACCGGAATAAGCCAGATCAGCCAGAGATCTCCCGATGTTGTAAGTTTCCGCATAGAAGGAAAAGACTATAGCCTCAATGATGCCGCTCTTCTGGTTTTAGCAATGAAAAATAAACTTCGCCACCAGCCGGATAAATTGAGTCGTTTTTTACTCTACATTGGCGATTTGAGTCCCACCGAAATTCTGCAGGAAGTAGAAACTTTTGTTTTAGGCTTTTCTCGTATTGCTAAATCTTAAATTTTTGTTATAATGGTCCTTATGGATAGATCAAAGATAGGAGTGTCAAATTTGAATAAAAAGAGACAAGTGAAGGATACAGGCTTAGCCCCCTGGATGAAATGGGGAGCTTTGTTAATAGCCTTAGTTTTATTGATTGGCGTAATTGTTTTTGCTTTATATCAAAAGAACATATTGGCCATTGTCAACGGAGAAAAAATCAGAGTCGATGATGTTAAAGAGCAATTGGGCCAATATGCTATTTATGATGAGAATGTGGAACCGGATAATGTTTATTATCAGAGCCACATAGCTCCATACGTGGCTTTTGACCGTCTCTTATTACAAGAAGCGGAAAACAGAGGCATTGTCATTGAGGCAGATAAGATAGCTGAAGAAGCGGCAGATACTCTGAAATATTTAGAAATTTATTTCCTCTATGATGCAGCTGATGAGGAAGAGCTAGAACCTGATGCGGCTTTACTCTATGGTAACGATGAAGAGGAAGCGACAAAAGAAAAAGAGCGTCTAGAAGCAGCTCTGAATACCACAGCTGATGCAATGGTCGATGCTAAATTAAAAGAAGTCGGTTTGAGCCGAGAATATTTTCAAAAAGCAGCTCATTCTTCCCTCAGCATAGGAGAATTGCGGACGCAAATTAAAGACGAACTGATCTTTGCTGATGATGAAATAGAAGAATTCTATCAGGAAAATTTAGAAGACAAGTATATTGAAAAGAACACCAGCCATATCCTGGTGGATCTGGAAGATGAAGAGCTAGCTGAAGAAATTTATGAAAAATTGATGGATGGTGCCGACTGGAAAGAAATGTCTGATACCTACAGCACCGATGAAGTAGCCAAAAAATCGGAAGGCAACATCGGTTTCTATGCTCGCTCAGGCAATTTGGTTAAAGAATATATTGATGGTGCCTTTCTATTAGAAAAGGACGGAGAAATAAGTCGCCCGGTCAAAACCCAATTTGGCTATCATATTATCCGTTTGGAAGAAACCCGTACCTTAGAGTTAGACGATGATTTGAAAGATAATATTAAAACGGAACTGACCACAGGCAAGATAAATCTTGAATTGGTTAAAATTGTTGAAGCCGCTAAGGTTTCTCCAGAAAAGACTAAGGACATAATGATTCAGATTGCTCAAGGTGAATAAAAGATCAGAGGGCAGTAGCGAAAATAATGATTTGCTACTGCCCTTTTAATCTACTTAGACTTAAATGTCTGAGAAATCTTGATTTTAATTTTAACAAGGAGGGAAATCCCAATGAAAGAAAGACTAGTAATAATTGGTGCTTCTATTACAGGACTCTATACAGCTCTTGAGCTGGTAAAAAAGGGTTATGATGGCCAGATAATTCTCATCGAAAAAAACAGCTCTTATCCATATAATCCATATCCTCTTTCCAAGGAATGGCTGATCGATTCTGAAAAAACTACTCCGCCTCTGATTAAAAAGAGAAGCTATTATGAAAGCAACAATATCGATTTAAGACTCAATACTTCAGTTGAATCAATAGACCCAATAGCTAAAACGGTAACGACTGATCAAGCCGAAGTCATACCCTACGACAAGCTCTTGGTGGCAACCGGCTCGAAATTGCGTCAGCTAAGATTTAAAGGCGATGATGCTAAAGGAATATTCTATTTGAGGAATTTTGATGATGCCAAAAAGATCAAAGCCTGGGTCCAAGATGCTCAAGATATTGCCATAATTGGAGCAGGGTTCATCGGCTTAGAACTGACCTCAACCTTCAACCAATTGGGTAAAAATGTCTCAGTATTGATTCGCTCTGGAAGACCCCTAGATAATATTCTAGGCCAAGAAGCCTCTGATTACTTTGTCAAGATGCACGAAGAACGTCAGACTAATTTTCTCTATGAGGAAGAGGCTGAAGAGTTCATCAAAGATGATCAAGGCAATTTAAAAGCTATTTTAACTAAGAGCGGCAAAACCTTGAAAGCTGATATGGCTATAATTGCCGTTGGAGTCATGCCGAATATCCCCTTTGAATTGGATCTAGCCAAAGAAGATGGCTGTATAGTTATCAATGAATTTGGTGAAACCTCATTGCTCAATATTTACGCTGGGGGAGATGTGGCTAAATGGCCTTATAAAGGTCAGCTAATTCATGTGGAGCATTGGGAAACAGCCTGGAGTCAAGCCATCTCCTTGGCCAAAAATATTATCGAGGAAAAGAGCAGCCCATATAATGTTCTGCCCTATTTTTGGACTGACCAATACGACCAGACTTTTGAATATCTAGGCAACACCAGAACCTGGGAAAAAACCTATCTTCGCGGTTCCCTTGAAGAAGGTAAATTTGCAATTGCCTATTTGGATGAAGAAAATCATCCCTTGGCCATACTTTTCGCCAACAAGTTTGAAAAAAGAAGAGATGTAGAAAGGCTGTTGAACAAGGCTGAGCCTCTCAACGAAGAAAAATTTACAGATGCAAACACCCCCTTAAAAGAAATCTAAGTTGCTTTTCACAACTAGGAAATATACTGCTTTTTAAAAAACCTAGGTGCTAACTTAAGCTTGAAATTCTTGTAATAATTCAAGAGACAAACCCAAACCATAAAAAATTAACGATAGGCTTTTAAAGGGCCTATCGTTTTTTTATATTTTCAAGATTAAAGTCGGCTGATTTCAAAGGATAAGAAGATGGCCAAGGTGAATAAAAAAACTGTATGGTTACTCTTATCCAAACTGTCAAATAATCAAAAGCTGTTTAGTGAGTAATGTGGTTCTTGTCTTAAAATCGAGGAGAGGCTAGCCGGATTTCATTAATTCTAAGCTGATAAGAAATAATAGCCATTCCACCCTTTTACCGTCAATGAAAAGATGAATGCTTTCAAGATCAAAGTGAAACTGGGCTAATTCAATAACAATATGCTCGAATCAACAAGAAATTTTTAACTTGATTAAGGAGATTGTATGAAACTATTGATTAGGGAAAATACACCCAAGCTAGAGACCGAAAGGCTCATACTTCGTAAGTTTACCCATATGGATATTGAAGCTTTATTTGAAATATTAAGTGACGAAGAGGTCAACACCTATCTGCCTTGGTTTACCCTAAAAAGTATTGAAGAGGCTGAGCTTTTCCTGCAAGAACGTTTCTTATTCTATTATGACAAAGCTTCCGCCTATCGTTATGCCATTTGTTTCAAAGAAGACGATCGGCCTATCGGATACGTCTTACTTTCTGTTGCTGAGAGCAATGATTTAGGCTACGGTTTAAAAAAAGAATTCTGGAATAGAGGCATAGCAACAGAGGCTTCGAAGGCTGTGGTTGAACGAATCAAAAGGGCCGGCTACCCGTTTATAACAGCCACCCACGATAGAAATAACCCGCCCAGTGGTCAAGTGATGAAAAAGCTGGGCATGACTTATAAGTATAGCTATGTGGAGCTTTGGCAGCCAAAAAATATTACTGTCACCTATAGGATGTATCAGCTGAATTTTGATGGCAATAATGAAAGAACCTACATGGAATATTGGAACAAATATCCGGAACACTTTATCGAAAAGCATGTTTAAGCATGCTGAGAACCGATACAAAATTTAAAATATAACAGAGGAGAAGCTATCATGAAGCAGATAACTGGAATTATTTCTGATAAAAATGGTAAGCCCATAGACCAAGCTTCAGTCATTCTGATGAACAAAAAATTCGAACAAATTGTCTCTGTCTTAACAAACGAAAACGGTGAATATTGTATAAAAGCAGAAGAGAATCATTATCCTTTTTTAATAGCTGTTAAAGACTATAAGGAAAACAATTTGGAATTTTGGTGTCAAAATATCCATTTAAACAAGGACTTGAATATTGATGCCAGCATAGACAAGTTGGAAATATATGGTCTCCATTGTTTTCGGGTCTTAGGTGCTTATCCAGCTCTGACAATTTATTTCAGGCCGATGAGTTTAGATAAGTTTAAAAGGGGAGAAGCTGATATCGCTCCGACTTTTACAGATGAGTCAATTAGAGTAACTGTCAACAAGGAAGAGCTTGAAGTGCTAAAGGTAAATCGAGTAGAGGAATACGGCGGTGAAATCAATATGACTGCTTTTCTAATCCAGGTCTCTTTACCAAAAAATCTTTTGGGGAACGACGAAAATCTGCTTGACCTCCACTTGCTTGATTTAGACGGGTTTTTCGGCCAAGCCTCAATTTTCTTTTAGAAACTTTGTCTAGTTTTGCTTTTTAAGGGGTGAGAAAATGCGGATATTTGCTTTAGAATTAAACAATGATATTTTAGGACTTGAGGAGAGAAAAGCCTACATAGAAGCCTTGATTTCCAAATTGCCTTTCCCTGATTTGGTTCTACTGCCCGAGTTAGCTATTTGCAGTTATTTGCCAAATCAAAAAATCTGGGCATATGCAGATCAGAATAGCCAAGATACATCTCGTTGGGCCAAAGCCATGGCGAAAAAATATAACACTTTTGTGGGTGTAGGTTATGTTGACTATGAAAAAGGTGATTATTATAATCGCTATTTGATTGCAGATGAAAATGAGGTTTTTGGTATAATTAGCAAAAGTGAAGGGGAGGCAGCAGTCTTTAAACGAGGCTGGTTCGATAACATCATTAACACCCCTTTTGGCAATGTGGCCGTTGCTATTTGCTACGATTCGAGGCGCAAGCATTTTTATCAAAATATTGAAGATAAAGAAATCTCTCTGATAGTTTTCCCCCATGGCAGCCCTGCTAGCACTAAAAAAACTGGTGAGGAAGAAGCCGTTAACGATTACTTTTGCAATCTGTATGCAGAAGCTTTCGATGTTCCTGTAATCTACATCAACAGCCTTGGTCAACTTCAATCCATGCCGGGCCTCATGGGCAAGCTGATGGAGCTGTTAAAATTCACCATGAATGGTAAAACTAAAATCTATGCAGAAAAAGGTGAAGACATAATTTTAGATGTGGAAGAAGCCAAAGGTCATGAAGTGACCCTCACACCTCAAAGAAGAAATAAAGAAATCGTCTTTCATGATGAAAATCTAACTAAAGAAAATCTTCTCTTCAGAAAGACCATACTCAAATTGGATATACTGATCGGGAAAAGACAATATTATAAGCATAAACCTCAATAAAAGAGGATGAACAGGAGGGTAAACTTGGCTGATAAATCAGAAGCAAGAGCCAATGAAATTATTCAAATTCATCTCAAAAGTTTAGAAAAGAGTTTACAGGAGGAGCTCTTAGATCTGTGCATAGTCTTTAGGTATAGCCCGGAGCAAGTGACTCAAAGTCAAAAGCACTGGATGCAGAAACAATATTCAAATTGGCGCCAAAACCGTTAAGGCAAAGAAATCTGGGCGATTGAGCATCTGTTACACTCAATAACAATAGTTCTTTTTCATTATTTCCACTTGTTTAAAAGAAGGATATTTCGGTAGTGAAAGAGAATTTTTTCATTAGTATTTAAAATCCAATTGCCATAATTTTTCATTTATTTACCTATAATTATGTGCATATCCTCAGCTTTTTGAATAATAGGATAAAAAACTGAGGTAAAGAGCAAGAATTCCTGAGTGTGTTTTTGCTCAAATATAAAAGGAGGAGAAATTTTGAACAAAGAAAAGTTTGACAAAAATCAACAAATTGCCATGAGCTTTTTGGAGCAAGAAGAGACAAAGACGATTCTGGCCGAAATCAATGATGCTATCTGGTCTTATGCTGAATTAGGTTTGGAAGAGTATAACACTGCCAATTTATTGGTCTATTATTTGGAAAAAGAAGGATTCCAAGTGGATTTGGGTGTAGCTGGTATGCCCACAGCTTTTGTGGCTAGCTATACGAACGGCCCCGGTCCTGTCATTGGAGTTTTAGGTGAGTTGGATGCTCTGCCCATGCTTTCCCAAGAAGCTGGCAATCATCTCCATGCGCCTGTCACCCAGATCAAAGGAGCTATTGCCCCTGGTCATGCCTGTACTCACAACACCATGGGAACAGCAGCGGCAGGAACTGTTGTGGCGGTTAAAAGAGCCATGGACGAAGGCAATTTCACCGGGACTATAAAAATGTTTGGTAGCCCGGCTGAAGAGACCTTGATCAGCCGCCCCTTCATGGTTCACGCTGGCTTGTTCGACGATGTAGACGTTGTTATCGATAATCACGGCGGTGCTGGTTTTGGCACATCCTACGGGGTTAGCAGCAACTGTAACTGGTCTTTTGCCGTTACCTTTCACGGTAAAACAGCTCACTCTGCCGGTGCTCCTTGGGTAGGCCGCTCAGCTCTTGATGCTGCTCAAATTATGAATATCAGCACCGAGTATCTGCGAGAGCATCTACACTTTTCCTCTAGAATGCATTATGTCATGACTGAGGGAGGAGAAGGGCCAAACGTAGTTCCAGACAGAGCTACCACTTGGTATTATGTGAGAAACTCCGATAAGTTAATAAAATCCGATTTCGAAAGAGTCTTAAACTGCGCTAAGGCAGCAGCTTTGGCTACCGATACACAAATGGAAGTCACACCCTATACTGCCATTCACCAATGCTATCGCAACGAAACCCTGTCTCATCTGATGCAGGACAACATCAAAAAGGTTGGCATGCCGGAATGGACCGAAGCTGAACAGGATTTTGTTAAAGAAATGCAAAAAGCCACAGGAGCAGAAGTCAATGGTCTGCCTGATGATTCCTCAATAGGAGATAAACCCATGGGAGCAGGCCCCGTCTTCGTCGGCGGCGGTTCTTCAGATATCGGTGAGGTTTCTTTAGTTGTGCCCCTTACCACCTTGAGATTCCCCACTTCAGCTCCGGGAGCTATCGGCCATCACTGGACAACAACAGCTGTAACCGGCTCTACCATTGCTCACAAGGGTGTTGTAGCCGGAGCTCAGGTAATGGCCATAACAGCTATTGACCTGTTGACCAATCCCGAAAAAGTAGCTGAAATAAAAGAAAATTTCAAGGAAATGCAAGCAGAGCATTTTTACAATTATAAAAATGACGGGGAAAAACTCATCTTAGATGAAGATGGAAAAGCTCAATTCGTTTCCTATCTACCCTATATTTTCAGTCGTGCCGGTAAATATGAATACGATCCGGAAAATGGTAAATTCTTTGTCACTGAAGGTAGAGAAGTAGCACCTCCGGTCGGGTTCTTGAGCGAACAGATGGCTAAGTATCGGGGAGAAATGTCTAAGAACTATAAGACTCCTCAATGGTACAAAGGACCGGAAATAGTTAAAGAATAGAAATCTAATAATAAAAAATCAACCCCTAAGGCTGCTATGCCTTAGGGGTTGTTTGCATTTTCTTAAATTCCAGCTGATAAGATGGAGTTGAAGACTAGTTTATAAGTGTTGTGGCCTTGAGCTCTGTAGATAGGATTAAAAGCAAAGCAGATGATTTTTCCTTTGCCATATTCTATTTGAGCCAGAGCTGTGCGTCCATTTAGCTGGGCTTGAGGGTCGAAGATCCAGCCGGACATGAGGATGTCATCGCCGGGATAATGGGCTAAGACCTTGCCTTCATCAATGGTCAAGGCAGCTGAGCGCATAAACCAAATTGGCTCTTCTTTCTCAGCCCCCCAGGTGATGGGGTCTTGATTATCAAATTTGGCTCGGAGCAAGGAACCGGGAATGTAGAAATCTTTGGGTGGTAGGGGTTCAAGTATATTCTTAACGGGTAGATCAAAGGCTTCAATAGCATAGTTAACAGCCTGATCGATGACGATTAAGGTTCCTCCTGCCTGAGCAAATTCTTTTAAGGCTTCAGCCCCTTCTTTGCCTAAGCCACCATGGTAGGGAGCCGGTGCAGTTGCTCTAGGCCAACCATCTTCCAACATTCTTTTCATCATGCTGGGTAAGATGATGGCGTCGTATTGTTCGATTAAATTGCCTTTCTTGATGTCCTCTTTAGTCGGACGCTCAAATTCGAAATCGAATTGCTCTAAGACGTATCTGAGCCAGCCTTCGTCCATGGCTCCACCGGAGAGGTTGTTGTAAAGACCAAAGCGCACAGGTTTCATTTCCTGCATGGCTAAATCTGCTTTCAACTGGGTGAAGACCATGCCTTCTTCTGCATAGGCTTGTAAAATTGGCAGAATGTTTTCTTGTTCGGGAATAATCCAGAGTCCTGCCGGGTAGACTTGGCCATCTATATTTTCTTCTTCCTTCAATCTATTGATCATAAAGCCTTGCTTCAATAGTTTATTGGCTAAACTGAAAGCATCGTTGACTTTAGGATCAACAGTGAGATAGCCGCCTGCAAATTCCAGTAAGCTTTTTGCCGCAGGTGAAACATCATCTAAACGAGTCATCTTGACTTCTAGGGGCTCGTCGATCTGAACTGTATCAACTCCCATGAGAAGACCTTGAGTGAAGGCAGTCACATCATAAGGGCGCTGAGGTGGTCCGCCGGGATACTCGCGGATGTCAGGATAATCTTGTTTTTCTAAGAGGCATTTGGCAAAGGCAAAATAGGGTTGCTCTTTGGGAATGATATAGCTGCCTTTGGCGTAAGTTTTATTGCCATAGGTAAAATCTTCATCTGCTGTGAAAAGCTCTACTTGGGCTGTATCCATCATCTTGAGCATGCGATGAACTGTGTCCGAGGGTCTTTGCTCTGCCGGTATGACAAAAGCATAGGGTGCGCCTTGGCGGTTTACAGCTTTTTGACCGATTTTTAAGAAATTGCGCATCCAAGTCGCTCGGTTTCTGGCTGCATGAGCCAACAGAGCTTCGGTAACAATGCGCTCATATTCCATGATATCCCATAGACGCCAGGTTCCTCCCAACCAAGGTTCGGGGAAGTTCCAGGCTCTTTTTTTGCCGTCATAACCGATTCCGGCAGCCAAATCTTCATATTTGACCTCGACGGGGGTGGCTATTCTACAAGAAGCAGCTTCTGTTAAAATTCGAATACCTCCGTGGGTGTGTTGGAAGGATCTGGCAGGATTCCAAGCATCGTAGATTCCGTGGATGAGGACACCCTTTTTGTCTTGAGCTGTCAATTCCTGGGCCATGGCTGAACCAACCCAGATGATTTGTTGCTGTAAAATTGGGTCTACATTAGGCTCGATTGGGTCAACATAGGGTGGAACAAAGAAACGGGCTGCATTGGGGCCCATTTGGTGCATGTCGAAGATTATTTGTGGGTGCCAAACATTATGAATCTTTTCAACGGTCAGTCGGTTTTCCACTTGACTGAAGGTGTACCAGTCGCGGTTATTGTCGTGCCCTACGTATTTTTGGTAGAGCCAAGGCATGGGCCCGCCTTCATATTCGGTGCCTAAGTTTTGTCTATACCAATCCGTAATCATCTGGTGTCCATCCGGATTGAGGGAGGGGACCAGAATAAGTATGACATCATCTAAAATGTGGTCGGCATTGGGCATGCTGCCTGTTGCTAAGGAGTGGGCTAAATACATACTGTATTGGGGTCCGCCGATTTCAGTGGCGTGAATACCACAGGAAATCATGACCACAGTTTTGGCTGTATCTAAATGTTCTTCAACCTCTTCTTCTTTGAGCTTTCTGGGGTCAGCTAATAGTTCGTGCTGTAATCTCAGTTCATCCAAGTTCTTTTGGTTTTCTTCGGATGTGATGACCAGATAGACAAATGGTTTACCTTCGGTGGAAAGACCCATATGTGTCAATTTTAGCCGAGGTGAATTCTCGGTTAAATATTCAAAATATGAGAGCATTTCCTTCCAGTCGGCCAGAGTTCTGTCAGCTCCCGGAGTAAAACCAAAGAATTCCGGGGGGCTCTTTAGATTGATCATTGTTTCGACCTCCTTATAGATTGTATATTTAAGTATTTCGATTAGCAAAACAATATTCCTGCAAAAAACTCAAGCTAAAAAATTTATAGCTTGAGTTTTTAAGATATACTGCGTTTGGCATAAACAGGAGCCTCTTTGCGGGCACTTGCCTCTCCGGGTTCTTTTACAGTCTGATAAAATGCCTCCATGGCTTGAGTAGCTTTTAAAAGCTTTCTCAGTTCAGCTTTGTCTAAAGAATAGATAAAATCTTGTAAAATCAGAGTGAGACAGGTAGCCAAGAAAGAGTTGTCATCTTTAGAAGAAAACAAGAAGTCTGTGGACAATAGATTTCCTGGTGTGGTCAATTGTAAAATGGTAGTCATCTTCTGCATGGGGCTCTGGCCTTTGGCAGGCCTTACCATAAGCTCTATGTGTGGGCCTAAAATATTGGGGCGATCCTCCAGATTTAAAGGCGTATCCAACATGAAGGAGACTATTTCGCTAAGATATTCTCGCAATTGATTTGCTTCATTCTCTTGCTTCAATTGAAACATTATTTCGGCAAAGGTTGTCAAGAATAAGTTTAATTTTATTTCAAAGGGATCGAAGTTATTGCTCAGAATTTTCAATTCAACCCAAGCTTGATCTTGGTTGACAAAGGCAACTTCTAAAGAAGCAATGTTTTTGGTTTCCGGTTGAATAAACTCAACAGTAGCTCTGTTTTGAATTTGTTTTGGTTGCTCTTTTCTTCTGAAAAAAGAACCAAAAGTTTTACGTGACAAATCGATACCCCCTTTCTTTACTAATTTACTTTTTCTGCAAAACTATAGGGTTTTCCTTCTCTGATTCTCTAGGATTGCTCAATTTTACTTTGGGCTAAAAAAGTTAGATCTTTGTGTCAGATTCAGTATAAGCGGAAAATAAAGAAGGATTTCTTTTGCCTATACTGAATCTATGCCATGGTTAAATCCGATAATTTTAAGAGATTAGCAGAAATATTTAGGTAAAAAAGAGGTGCGTGAAATGGATCAAAAGCAGCAAGAGCGCTTGGCTGCTATGGAGGCTATCACTCCTCAGGAGATGCGCAGAAAAATATTTGATATGGCTTGGCCGGCTACCGTTGAAGCCGTTTTGCAGATGATGATAGGTATGGTAACTTCGGCTCTGATCGGGCAAATTGGCACCATAGCCATCGGAGCATCTGGTTTAGGCAGGCGGTTAACTCAGCTGGTCTGGGCAATTTTTGCAGCCGTTGGCACAGGTTCGACTGTTATGGTGGCCAGGTCAATCGGTGCAGACAATCAAAAGGCCGCCAACAGATACGCTGACCAGGCTATGCTTTTGACACTTGTTATTATAGTTTCTCTAACAGGCTTCCTGTTTGCTTTTCCTGAATGGCTAATTAAAACAATGTATGGAGCCAGCGGAGAACTTTTGGAAAATGCTACTGTTTATTTGCGAATAACAGCTCTGGGCGTGCCCTTCATGTCGATCATGCAGGTCAGTGGAGCTTTAATGCGCGGTGCCGGAAATACTAAAGTTCCTATGACCGTGGCTACTACAATCAATATTGTCAACGTTGTTTTAAGCTATCCTTTAATTTTTGGAAAATTCGGTCTGCCGGCTTTGGGTTTGGTGGGAGCTGCCTGGGCTCTTGTTTTCTCTCAGATGATCGGAGCTATCTTGGCACTATACATACTTTATTTCAGACAGACCAGCTTATCCTTGCGCTTTAAGGGCTTGCGTTTCTATTGGCCTGAAGCCAAGCAGATTTTGACCATCGGAATACCCGCTGCCACAGAAAACCTGATGATGAACTTCGGTGGGATTTTACTGACCTCTTTGGTCGCTTCCTTTGGTTCAGTCGAATTAGCAGCTCATCAACAAGGAATAACCGCAGAATCACTTTCCTACATGCCTTCAATGGGTTTTTCCATAGCAGCTACGGCTTTCGTCGGTATGTCGCTAGGGGCGGGTTCGGTTAAGTTAGCCGAGCGCTATATAAAGGAATTGGTCAAATGGGACCTTTTGCTAACTGCCTTTACGGCTTCATTTTTGATCTTTACTCCCAAGATGGTCTTCTCTTTGTTGAGTAATGACCCTGAAGTTATCAATTTGGGGGCTAAGTATCTTGTTCTCATGGGCATCTGCCAGATTCCTCAGCAGATAACCGGAGTGCTCAATGGGGCTTTGCGTGGAGCAGGTGATACTCGGGCCACTTTGATCAACAGCTCCATTGGTTACTGGGGTGTCAGATTACCCCTTTCATTTCTCTTGGCTCGAACCTTTGATCTAGGTATTATGGGTGTTTGGTACGCCATGACTCTGGATCTATTTGTTAGATTTGGTCTGAGCTTCTATCGCTATAAGATCTCAGCAGTTTGGAAAAAGAAGGCCTTCGATATCATAGTTTGATCGATTTTTCAAGCTCTTTCTCGATGGAAACATCGGGAAAGAGCTTTTTTTATTTTAAGGCCAGGGCAATTTCGTCTCGATAAAAAACAGCCAAGCGGTGTCGGGCTCTGGTCATGGCTACATAGAGCAAATTATTATCGTAAGAGTTCTCTTTATAGACAGTTTTTTCTCCGTCCAAAATAATGCAAGCATCAAATTCCAAGCCTTTGGCTAAATAAGCAGGAATCAGGACTAGTCCTCCTTCTATTTGACTTTCTTCTTGGTCAATGAAAGAAATTTGGCTTTGGCTTTGTTTTTCAAACTCCCCTAAGAAAAGCTTGCAATTTTTAATATTTTTGGCGATTAAAGCGATGGACTCCACATTTGCTTCCGTCTTAAAGGAATTGATCAATTCCAGAGCAGCTTGAGCTTTTTGGCTCCAGGTGTTTGTTTCCGGAAAAGCTTGGAGAATAGGTTTAACTTCTTTAGGTCGGATGTTTTGGCTGGGCTTCAAATTATTTTTTAACAGTATTTTATTGGTCAGCTTAGTTATCTCACCTTCGTTACGGTAGCTTTGGTTGATCTCGCGATAGTTTACCCTTTCAGTAGGAAAACAATTGTCGATGACCGATTGCCAATCCTTGATGCCCCGATGGGGATAGATTGCTTGGGCCAGATCACCGACCAAAGTCAGAGCATTGCTGTTTGTGCAGATTTCTTTGAGCATGAAGATTTCACTGATGTTTAAATCCTGGGCTTCGTCGACCAGGATGTAATTGTACCTTGTTTCAAAATGTAGACATAATTGGTGTAGTCTCAAGAGCAAGGCCAAATCTTCCTGCTGAGTTCTCTTCTTATTCTCTTGATGATTTTTTTCTAAAATTTGTCTCTCGCTGCTATTTAATTCAGGCCAGAAGATTTGAAGATTCCCGGCCAGTAAGAATTCAGAATAGAGGGCTTTTAGATTCAATCTCTTGGGCATCAGGGTTTTATAATCCTTCAGAGCATTTTGTCCTTTAGCCTCAAGTATTTTGATTTTCAAATCTCGTTGATGCAGCAAGGCAATAGCATCAGGATTAGGCAAATGCTGCAGGTGCTGAGGGTGTCTGCGTCTGGCTAATTCCAAAGGGCCTTCAAAGGATTCAACGATTTTGTTTTTCTCCCTTTGTATTCTTATTTTTGCTTGTTTGTTCAGCCAAGTTTGAGCTTTTTTAATCTTTTCGTTGATGGGTAAATGCTCTAAATCATCGAAGTATCTTTGTAAATCCTTGGCTTCTAGTAAAAGAATACCGTCCTCAGTCAGCATGTCTGTTTTTGGTATGATGTTTTTTTCTAAAAAACTCACATAATTATCTATCGCTTTGATGGCTTCAATGCTTCCTTTAAGTCGAGCCGCCGTGATTCCTTCCTCATCTTCTTCATCGCCAAAATTCAAATTTTCAAAACAATTGAAGTTTTGTCTTAGATGGACTTTAAATTTTAAAACATTTTGGGCTAATTCCGAAAAAGTCAATTGATTGGCCCTTTTTATATCCAAATTTGGCATCAGTTCAGCGATATAATTGAAGAAGAGTCGAGAAGGAGTGACTATCAAGGTGTCTTCGGGATGGAATTCTTTTTTGTTTTTATAAAGTAAATAGGAAAGACGGTGCAGAGCAACTGATGTCTTGCCACTGCCGGCTGCTCCTTGAACTATGATCGGCTGATTGATCGAGCTGCGAATTATTTCGTTTTGTTCCTTTTGGATGGTCGCTATGATTTCTTTTAAACCTTTTATACTGCTTTCACGTAAACGGGAGAGGAGAAAGTCATCGATGCCGGCAGCCTCTTCAGCATCTGAAATCTCCAGCAAATTACTGTCTTCAATTTTTATCCGGCGCAGTAAATGCAGCTCTACTTTGACCGGACCATAGGGCCCGGAAAAAGAAGTTTTACCCTGATTTCCTGAATAGAAAAGATCGGCTATGGGAGCTCTCCAATCGACGATGAGGGGTTCCCCTGTCTCTTCCTTATCCAATCCGAATTTGCCCAGGTAGAGGGTTTCCTTCTCCTGACTTCTTGATTCGCTCCCTTTGGGCTGCCTGTTTTCTTTCAGCTCAAAGTTGAGTATGTGAAAATACTCATACTCTAAAGTGCTCACATCCAAGCGACCAAAATAAGGACTTTTTTCCGTTAAGGTCAGAAGTTGGGCTTTATTTAAAATTTCTTCCCGTCGCCTCATTTCGAAAAGTTGGGCCTGAGTCAGATCTTCTGGTTTCTTAGCATCGGCTAAAAATGCCAGAATCTCTGAGATTTCCTCTTCCCGCATTTTGATCTGTTGGCTTAAGCCTTCTTTTCTTTGCATAATTTGTTTTAAGGTTCTTTTTAAATATTCACTTTCCCTAGGGTAATCAGGATGGGCTTGAGCTCTCATATGATCCTCCTGTTTATCTTGACAAAATCGGTTAAAAAAGCGAGAATATAATATAGAAAACAAAATTTCATAGCATAATTTTGTTTTCTGATTACAAGTGTATTCATTTTGTTCATTGATTGAAATTTTCAGACATATATACCTCTATTTTAAAGGAGGGTGACAAGGTTTTGAATATCATTGAAATTATCGAAAGAAAAAGAGATGGCAAAGAGCTGACTTGTGAAGAATTAGCTTTTTTTGTTCGAGCTTACACTGAGGACGAAATACCGGACTATCAAGCGGCAGCTTTTTTGATGGCTTTCTATCTCAGAGGAGCGAGCTGGAAAGAAACCTTTTATTTGACAGAGTCTATGGTCAAAAGCGGGCAATTAATGGATTTGAGCAGTTTGCCCGGCTTGAAGATAGACAAGCACAGCACCGGGGGAGTGGGCGACAAGCTCAGCTTGACTGCCTTGCCTTTGGCTGCTGCGGCAGGCCTGCCTATAGCCAAGATGAGCGGACGTGGGCTGGGTCATACCGGAGGCACTCTGGATAAGCTGGAATCAGTTCCAGGCATGAATATAGCCCTGACTGAATCAGAGATGATCAAACAAGTGGGAGAAATTGGCCTTTGCATCAACGGTCAAACCAAGGAATTAGTGCCAGCTGACGGTAAGCTCTACGCCCTGAGAGATGTAACGGCTACAATTTCTTCTGTTCCTTTAATTGCTGCCAGCATCATGTCAAAGAAAATTGCCTCGGGTACAGATAAAATTCTCTTAGATATTACAGTTGGCAATGGCGCTTTTATGGGCACTTTAGCCCAAGGTGTTGAGCTGGCTCAACTGATGGTACAAATAGGCCAGAACTTTGGCCGGGAGACCAAAGCTATTGTCACCAATATGGACCAACCCTTAGGCAATGCTATTGGTAATTATTTAGAATTAAGAGAGGCTTTTTCCTGCTTAGAAGGCAATGGTCCTGAAGATTTGAGGCAATTAACTCTACATTTTGCAGCCAGAATGGTTCAGATGGCCGGCAATTCTAAGAGCATGTCTGAAATTATACCAGAATTAACCCAATTGATCGAAAACGGGCAAGCCTTAAAGCGCTTACACCTCATGCTGGAAAAGCAAGGAGGACAAATAGACTCCCTCGATCAAAAAGATTATTTGGAAGATGTTGAGCAAATCCTTGTCTTAGCTGAAAAAGACGGTTTTGTTAAAACCATTGAGACTAAAAGCCTAGGTCTCTTCGTTGTTTCTTTAAACGGCGGAAGAATGACTAAGGATGCTCCAATCGACCATGCTGTAGGCTTAGAACTGCAGGTCAAAAAAGGCATGTATGTGCAAAGGGGTCAGCCTTTACTCAGGGTATATTGTCGCAAAAATCAAAGAGAGTGGGTAGAGGAAAGAAAGTATATTTTGCAAAAACATTTTGTTCTGAATGCACTAGAGGAAAGATCCGAAGATTTGATTTTAAAAGAAATTGGGTTCGAGGAGGTTCAAGGATGAGAGATTTTGTCATTGTAGCAGACGCAACCGTCGACTTACCTAAAGAAATTGCTCTAAGACATGGAATTCAGATTATCCCAATGACAGTAACCTTCAATAACGACGACAGAGTCTACAGTACAGAAGATGAAGATTTCATGAGTGTGGAATTCTACAATCGCTTGACTCAAGGTGATATAGCTACCACTGCTCAGATTAATGTTTTTCAATTCTACAGTGAGTTTGAAAATTTGATCAAAAGAGGATACGGTGTGCTTTATTTAGGCTTTTCTTCTCAATTGAGTGGAACCTTTCAGGCAGCTCAGGAAGCTGCCAGAATGGTCGGAAAAGATTTTCCTGAAGCTCAAGTAGAAGTGATAGATACCCTGGCAGCTTCAGCTGGGCAGGGTCTGTTAGCCATCAAAGCTTCAGAATTAAAAGCGCAGGGTTTGAACTTGGAAAATGTTCTGGAAGAGATAGAGGCTAATTTACAATTATTGAGTTCTTGGGCAACCGTCGACGATTTAGTCTTTTTAAAACGGGGTGGCCGGATTGGAGCTACCGAGGCATTTTTAGGTGGAATGCTCAACGTTAAGCCGATCATCCATCTCAATCCGGAAGGTAAATTGATTCCGGTTAAAAAAGTCAGAGGCCGCAGGCAAGCCCTGAGAGCCTTGGTCGATGTCATGGCAGATTATGAGCCTGGTTATCAAAATCAGGAAATCTTCATTGCCCATGGAAATTGCCCTGAGGATGCTAAGACTTTAGCTACCATGATCGAGGAAACATATAAACCAAAGAAGATTAATTTAACCAGCATAGGTCCGATTATAGGTTCTCATACCGGGCCCAATGCTTTGGCTTTGTTCTTTTTTGCAAATGAAAGAAAGGTTCAGGGAATGTAAGCATGGCAAAGCAGAATAAGAAATCAAGATTTAAGAGCAAGCAAAGTGAAAAAAACAAGGAGATTAAAGGCAATCTCATCTATTTTATTCTGATCTTATATCTGATCAGCAGTCTGGTCTATTATTTTTGGCCTGTACCTTTTGTTCCTTTAATTACTTGGCTATTATCTCTGTTTGTCTTTCAGTTTTCTAAAAATTCCTTTTTGAGAATCCATGCAATTCAGTCAGCTTCAATAAATCTACTTTTCGTTTTTCTGGTTTTTGCCCAAAATATCATTCGCAGCTTGATTCAACCTCCTGCTTTCTTGTCTCAGGCCTTGCTGATTATTATAGTCGTTCTGCAAGTCTGGGGAGCTGAATCTGGATTGCGAGGTCGCTTTACACAAATCCCCTTTGTTTTCTCCTTGGCTAGAAAACAAGCTGCTCTCTTTTTTGGTGAAGAAGATTTGACGGCATAGGGTTTTGGTCAGATTTTTTCTTTTTTCAACAATTGATTTTATGACAATTCCATTTTTTATTTATCTTTGCAGGTTTTTTCTTACCTGAAAGAGAATGGTGAAATTGTAGCTTTTCATTTGCATTGATTTTGTTTTCATATTTGTAATTTATCTAAGCTTTGAATATAATCGGGGTGATGAGATGAAAAAGTTTTTCATTGGCTTTCTAGTCCTATTATTAATTTTTTCTTCCGCTTTTTACTGGGGTGCTTCTTTTTTTGCTGACAATCTGATCAAAAGTAAAATTGCATTTTCTCTGGGAGAAGAAATTTCTAGTCAAGAGGTTGAAAGTTTGAGCAATCAAGAAATGGAGAAAATAGCCTCCAATATACCTTTTAAAGAGAAGATGAACTTGACTGTAATGGTTGCAAAGAACCTTAAAAAAGAGGATATAAATAAGCTGATTAAAGTCGCTTCCGATCCTTTAAGAGACAGCAAAGACATTATCAATGAAGCCAAGAAGTATTTGGACGACTTTAGCCAAGAAGATTTGGCAAAAATCAAGGAAATCTATGAGAAATATGTTAAATCAGCTTCGGTTCAGCCATGATAGACTTTGACCAACCGAAGAGAGGAAGTTTATTATGATTGACAAGAAACAATGGACATTGCTCTTAGGTGACGTTTTTTTTCTTTTTCTTTCAGGCATATTGGCTCTTTTTCTTCGTTTAGACGGAAGCCTAACTTGGCAAACTGCCAGAGCATGGACAAATACAGCCTTAATTGCAACCTTGCCCATGGTACTGATCAATAGATCTTTAGGGCTCTATTCTCGACTTTGGGCCTATGCTACTTTGAGTGATATGTTGAAGGTAATTCAATCTGTCAGTGCTCTTGGTTTGGTTTTATACCTCATCATCAAAATTGGTTCTTTTAACATTTCCTTGGGAGCCCTAGTTTTGGTTTGGGGTATTTTATTATGTTCAATTTCGGCTTTCCGCTTAAGCTTCAAGATTATTCACGATAGAATTTTAGTGCCTATGCCGAAAAGCGATGATATGGAGCGGACTTTAGTCATCGGTGCAGGTTTGGCCGGTCAAATGTTGGTCAAGGAGCTGAAAAGGCATCCCGAGTTAAATAGGCTGATCGTTGGCTTTTTAGATGATGATGTGGAAAAACACAAAATGTATTTTCATGGCTTTGAAGTCATCGGAAGTATTAAAGATCTGCCTGAAATCGCTGCAGAGGAAAATATCAGCTGTATTATCTTAGCAATCCCTTCAGCTCCCGGAGAAGTAAATAAAAGAGTTCAAAAGATGGCTCAGGATTTGAATTTGAAAATCCAGACAGTGCCTGCACTCTACGATTTGGTCGGGCAAAAGGCTCTGATCAGTGACTTGCGTTCGATCAGATTGGAAGATCTTTTGAAAAGAAAACCTGTGCGTCTCGATCACGCCGAGATGTTCCAGGTCTATCAAGGTAAAGTTGCTCTGGTTACCGGAGCCGGTGGTTCTATCGGAGCTGAAATCTCTCGCCAGTTGTTAAACTATGAGGTGAGTACACTCATTCTACTGGGGCGAGGAGAAAACAGCATTTATGAAATAAATCGTGAGCTCAGAGAAATCGTAAAGAAATATAAAAACCAAGTAGTGATCAAGCCGGTCATCTGCGATATCAGAGACAGGCAGGGGCTTGAGAAACTTTTCCAGAGCTACAGGCCGCAAATAGTCTTCCATGCAGCTGCTCATAAACACGTTCCTCTCATGGAAATGTATCCTATTGAAGCCATCAACAATAATATTTTTGGCACCAGAAATGTTGCTGAATTGGCTCTACAGTATGGAGTTGAGCGTTTTGTCCAGATTTCAACCGATAAGGCAGTCAGGCCCACCAGTGTCATGGGGGCCAGTAAAAGAGCAGCCGAATTGATTGTAGACTGTTTGGACCAGGAAGGTAAAACCAAGTTTGTCTCGGTTCGCTTTGGCAATGTTTTAGGCAGCAGAGGCAGTGTCGTTCCGGTCTTTTTAAAGCAAATAAGTGAAGGTGGCCCAGTCACTGTGACCGATGAACGGATGACCAGATACTTTATGGTCATTCCGGAAGCAGTGGAGCTGGTCTTGCAAGCCGGCAGCTTAGGCCAAGGCGGAGAGGTTTTTGTTTTGGATATGGGCGAGCCTGTGAAAATTGTTGATATGGCTCGAGACTTAATACGCTTCTCCGGCTTCGAACCGGATAAAGATATTGAGATTGTCTTTACCGGTATCAGGCCTGGGGAGAAACTCTATGAAGAATTGCTGACCGCAGAGGAAGGCACTATTGCTTCCCGTTATGAAAAGCTTTTCATTGCCAGAAAGAGAGTTGTAAAAAAAGAGGATTTAATTGCCTTACTAGACGAGTTGGAAGTTCGTTCTTCCAATAACAATATAAAAAACGAAGAGTTGATTCAGTTGATTATGGCAACTGCTGAAAAAGGTAGTGTGATCAGCCCGGAGACTCTGGTTTCAAACGAATCTTAATTATATTCTTTTGGGAAAATTCATTGTAGGAGTGGAGACTTAATATGGAATTGGACATTCGAAAACTATTTATCATCCTTCTGGAAAAATGGTGGATAATTCTCTTATCCATTGTTGCTGTCGCAACAGTTACATTTTCTGTATTCTTTTTCTTTGTTGACCCTGTTTATACATCGGAGTCAACACTTTATGTTTATAATAGTGAGAGCAGACCGACAAACTCTCTGACTTCAGGAGATTTGACTGTAGCCAGAAACATGGTCTCCACCTATGTGGTGCTTCTCAAGAGTGATTCTGTTTTAAACGAAGTTGCCAGAATCACCGATTTTGGCTATACGCCTGCTCAGATTAGAAAGATGATTAAAGCCTCGGCAGAAAACAACACAGAGGTCATGAAAGTTACAGTAGAAAACACAAATCCAGTCCATGCTCAAGTTTTGACCAATACATTGATTGACGTTGGAGCTGAAAAGATCGTCAAGGTAATGAAAGCCGGCTCAGTCGAAATCATTGATTCGGCTAAGCTTCCGATCAAACCTTCAGGACCTAATATTTTGCTCAATACTGTCATTGGAGCCATGTTAGGAGCGATGCTCAGTGTCATGGCGGTACTACTTTTAGAAATGTATGATACAAAGATTAAGTCAGAAGATGATTTAAAAGAACTGTTTAAAGTTCCGATTTTAGGTGTTATTCCCAGTTATACCCCCGACTAACAGAAATTGAGGAGAAAAAATGTTGAAATTTAGAATGAAAGGCCGTTCAAAGCCGGAGCGTTTAAATCTCGTATTGAATGATGAGACGCCTTTTGCAGTGGTAGAAGCTTACAAGGCAGCCAGAACCAATTTTATGTTCTTGCTCAGCGATCACAACAGAAAAGAAGTCGTCTTTACCAGCGCTGTTTCAGAGGAAGGTAAGACGACGACCTGTATAAATATGGCCATAACCTTTGCTCAAACGGGTTCAAAGGTTCTGATCATTGACGCTGATATGAGAAAACCCAGGGTTCATAGACTGTTAAAGGTACCTTCTTCTCCCGGCTTAAGTGATCGCCTTGGTAATCTAACAGAACAAGAGTGCATCTATGCCACTTATCAGCCCAATGTTTTTGTCATGCCGGCGGGAACCATTCCCCCTAATCCTGCTGAATTATTAGCCTCGGCCACAATGCAGCAGCTTTTAGAAGAATTGAATGAATCCTTTGACCATATTTTCATCGATACTCCACCGGTTGAGGTGGTCACGGATGCGGCAGTCCTGGCTAGTCGTTTGCATGGGCTCATCTTAGTCGCCCGCCAAGACTATAGTCGTAAAGAAATTGTTCAATCGGCTATGGATTCCTTAGAACAAATAGGTGTTGGTATTTTAGGCATGTTGTTGACCGATGTCAAGGTTGACCGCTATGGCAGCAGATATCGCTACAGCCGCTATTATGGTGATTACGGTTATGGACAAAATGACGAAAATGATGAAGAGGAATATGAAAATTGAAGAGAATAGATTTCCATGCCCATATTTTACCGGAATTGGACCACGGCAGTAAAAGTTTAGAGATTTCCTTACAGCAATTGGATTGGGCCAAAAGAGTGCAGGTGGATACAATTGTTTCTACTTCTCATTTTTACGGTTGGCGCCGTGATCTGGATGATTTTTTAGAGGAGAGACAAAAAGCCTTGGAAATCATCTTGCCTGAGGCTGAGCAGAGAGGGCTGACCATAATACCTGCAGCTGAGGTTACTATTTTCCGTAATATTGCCGATAAGGTTGATCTGAATGCTCTGCGTATTGGCGATACTTCTTATTTGCTTTTAGAAATGCCTCAGGAAACTTGGGGAAATTGGGTTTATACTGAAATAGAAAAAATCATCAGTAAAGCTGGGCTCCAGCCCATCATCGCTCACCTTGATCGCTACCCTGATCGGGATGTTGAGAGCCTGCTCGAGTGGAATTTAATTTATCAGGTCAATGCCGACGCTTTTAAAGGTTTTTGGGCAGGTAGAAAGTATGTAAACTGGGTCAAAAATAATTTTGTTCAGGTTATAGGCAGCGATGTTCATGGGGGAGACGGTCAGGATTATTTGAATTTTGAGGCAGCTTTAAAGAAATTAGGTCCTCAATATGAACAGAGCTTGATGAAAAATGCCAGAAGGATTTTGGCAGACAAAAGAATATAAAAAAACCCTTTTAAATTTTAAAAGGGTTTTTTGCTGTTCTATTTTTAGTAATTATAACCTCGTTCGAAGGCTTCTATGTTTAAATCAATAAAGCGGGAAGGAACAGTCACACGAATTGCATCCAACCAGACTTCTTTATCAATTTCTCCCCAGGATTGAGCAACATAACCTAAGAGTATGATATTCAAGGTGCGAATGTTGCCTAATTCCTCTGCCATTTGATAGGCGGGGATTTTTTTAACTTCACCTGCTGCCTTGTTCAGGTTTTCCTCAATATCATCGGGATAAGGAGCAGCTCCTGTAATCACTGTCATCGGGGCTATTTCATAATCGTTGTAGACTATGTTGCCGCCAGGCTTGAGCAGGGCTAAATAGCGTTGGGCTTCGAGTTTTTCAAAGGAAATGATATCGTCGGCTTCTCCTACCTCTATCATGGGTGAATGGATTTTCTCTCCCATTTTTATCTGGGTGACTACGGAGCCGCCTCTTTGAGCCATTCCGTGAATTTCTGACATCTTAACGTCCAGATTCAAATTGAGGGCAACTTGGGCTAAAACTTTACCGGCCAAAATTGTTCCTTGTCCACCAACACCGACTAGGAGTACTGTTTTATTCATTTAATTCACATCCTTTACAATAGCTCCAAAGCGACATAATTGGATACAAACGCCACAACCCACACATAAGGTCGGGTCGATCACCGTGTGCACTCCGTTAAAGCTGATAGCTGGGCAACCGATGCGCAAGCAAGCCTTACAGGCCACACAATTGTCAGCAATCACATGGTATTTTCCGGTCAGAGTTGTACTGATTAGAGCACATTCTCTTTTTACTATGATGACGCTGATTTCCCGAGTTTTCATCTCCGTTCTGATCGCATCTTTTAGCTCATCCAGATCATAAGCATCCAGTGTCTGGACTCGTTTGACGCCCAGAGCTTTGACGATGTTTTCAATATCGATATTGGGTGCTTCTTGACCATCTAAATGCAAGCCGGTTCCGGGGTTTTGTTGATGCCCGGTCATGGCGGTGATTCTGTTATCCAAGATCATGACAGTGCCCGTGTAGCCATTGTAAACGGCATCGACTAAACCGGTCATGCCGGAATGGAAGAAGGTGGAATCACCAATCACTGCCACTAATTTCTCAGCTAATTCTGGGTGCACCTTTTCAATACCCATAGCCATGGGTATGGAGGCTCCCATACAGATGGTGGTATCGATGGAATCTAAGGGTGAGAGGGCTCCTAAAGTGTAGCAGCCTATGTCTCCTGTGACGATAGCCCGTAGATCTCTCAGAAGGTGGAAAACGCTGCGATGAGGGCAGCCTGGGCAAAGAACGGGAGGACGGATGGGAGATTGGGGATCTAAGACCGGTTGAGCCGGTGTGATGCCTAAAATTTTATCCTTTAAAATCGTTGGAGAGAGTTCGCCGATTCTGGGTAGGAGATCTTTGCCATAAAAAGGTATGCAACCGGATGAGCCAATACAGGGAATATTAGCTGCACTGATTTGGGTTTCCATGAAGGGTTCCAATTCTTCTACAACCCAAAGCTCTTCTACTTGTTGGGCAAATTGACTGATCAAATTCAATGGCAGAGGATTGGTTGAACCGAGTTTTAAAATGGAAGCATGGGGTATAGCTTCTTTGACATAATGATAGCTGATCCCACTGGTGATGATACCGATGGTCTGGTCATTCATTTCCATCTTGTTGATAGGGGAGGTTTCGTTGTATTCCTTTAGTTTTTGTAAACGCTCTTCCAAGCTGACTCGCAAGCGTCTGGCGTTAGCGGGAAGGGTAACGTTTTTGGGGAAATTCTTTTCGTAAGGAAGAATTTCTTTTTTAATCGGTTCGTCTAAAGAAACCAAACCCTTGGTATGGGCTACTCTAGTTGTAATTCTGACCATAAAAGGCATATCAAAGGTTTCCGATAATTGGAAAGCCAGTTTGACAAAATCCTTACATTCCTGGCTGTTGGCAGGTTCCAGCAAGCCAATTTTAGCGAAGTGGGCATAAAGCCTGTTATCCTGCTCATTTTGTGAACTGTGCATGCTGGGGTCATCGGCTGAAACCAAGACAAAGCCACCTGTTACCCCTGTGTAAGCTAAGGAGAAAAGAGGGTCAGCTGCAACATTTACTCCCACGTGTTTCATCGAAACGATAGTTCTGCCACCGCCAAAGGAGCCACCTAGGGCTGTTTCAAAAGCAACTTTTTCGTTTGAACCCCACTGCGAGATTATTTCCGGATATTGGGTAATGCTTTCCAAAATCTCTGTACTGGGTGTTCCGGGATAGGCAACTGCTAAATGGACGCCGGCTTCATAAGCACCCCGTGCAATGGCTTCGTTCCCGGACAAAAGAACCTTTGACATTAAACATCCTCCTCGTCATTTTATTTTATATTTTTTCTATTCGTTATTTGTTTCCTTTCTTCCTGCTTGAGATTTTTTCAACCTGGGAAGAAAAAGCTCAGTATTAAAGGAATTGATTAATCGAAAAGGGAAAACTAAGAAAGTGAAGGAGTGACGAAAATGCTGTATAAATTTAAATATGATCAGAGCCAATTGGCTTTAGATATCGATCAGAAAAGAGTCTTGGCAGAAATAAAACCCGCTGTCGTTCCTATCCTAATTGACCCGGTGGTTGAAATCCATCGCAGCTTAAATAATCCAATCGGGACAGCTCCGCTCAAGGAAATAGCCAGGGGCAAGAAAAAGGCAGTCATAGTGATCAGCGATCATACCAGACCTGTCAAAACAGAGCTTTTGTTGCCGCCTCTTTTGGAGCATTTAGATGAGGCCGGACTTGATTCTAAACAAATAACCATTATCGTGGCTTTGGGTATCCATCGCCCTCTAACTGAAACAGAATTGGAAAACTTGGTTGGCCCTAGAATTTATGAGAATTATAGGGTGATCAATCATCAGCCGGAAGCGACCAAAAATTATGGCCAGACCTCTGCCGGAACCCCCTTGGATTTAAATCCTCTTTACTATGAAGCGGATTTGCGCATCTGTACCGGCAATATTGACCTGCACTTTTTTGCCGGCTATTCTGGTGGGGCCAAAGCTATGATGCCCGGATTATCCAGCCGCCGCGCCATCTCCAACAATCATAAAATGCAATTGGACCCTCGTTCGACCAGCGGCAACCTCGACGATAATCCGGTCCGTAGGGACATCGATCAGGCAGGAGAAATAATCGGTGTGGATTTTATTCTCAATCTGGTTCAAAATGAAGAAAAAGAAATCGTTGCAGTCTGTGCCGGTCATTTTATCCAGGCCCACCGCCAGGGTTGCCGGGAAGTTGACCGTTTGTGCAAGGTGAAGATTCCCGCCAGAGCAGATTTGGTCATAGCTTCTGCCGGCGGCTACCCGAAGGATGTCAATCTCTATCAGGCCCAAAAGGCTTTGGATAATGCTGCTTATGCTGTCAAACCGGGAGGCACAATTATTCTGATTGCTGCAGCGCCGGAGGGCTATGGAGAGGATACATTTGAACAATGGCTCTTAGATGCTAAAAAAGATCCTCAACAGGTTTTAAAACGCCTCAAGAAAGAATTTGTTTTAGGTGGCCACAAAGCAGCTGCCATAGCTCGGGTGGCAGTCAAGAATAAAATCATAGCAGTTTCTGAGATGGACCCAGAACTCATCTCTTTAGCCTTCATGGAGCCAGCCGAAAGCCTCCACCAGGCTTGGCAAGAGTTCGATGAAGAACAAGACCTGAGTATTTTAGTCATGCCCTATGCAGGCTACACACTGCCCTATGAGGAGAAATAATGGAAATTTTAGAGAGAATTTTTGAGCAGGACGGATTGCTAGAGCAAAATTTGTCCTATTATGAACAAAGAGAAGGCCAACTGCTGATGGCTCAAGGGGTTTATTCCGCTTTGCAAGAGGAAGAGAATCTTGCAGTCCAAGCAGGAACTGGCTTAGGTAAAACCTTTGCTTATTTGATTCCTGCCTTAATCTGGGCTCTTGAAAATAAAAAGAGAGTGGTTGTATCGACTGCTACCTTGCAATTGCAAGCCCAGTTGATCAATAAGGATTTGCCTTTTTTACATGATTTTCTCAAGCAGGAATTGAAATTCAAATTTGCTTTGGTCAAAGGTAGGAATAATTATATTTGTCTGCGAAAATTCATGGCCTTTGCCCGTGCTGGTTTACAGACACCTCTTTTTAGGGATAGGAGCGATGCTTCTGTCTGGGAAAGATTGAGCGAACTCTTCTATTCCGATCAATTGGTCGAAGGTGATTTAGATGAAATTCCTTTTAGGATACCGGAAAGCCTCTGGTCAGAATTGGGCTCAGAGAGTGAAATCTGCTTGCGGGGTCGCTGTCCTTATTACAATGAGTGCTTCTTTTATAAAGCTCGTCAAAAGCAAAAGGATGCCGATCTTTTAATCACCAATCACGCTCTTTTCTTTGCCGATTTAGCTTTGCGCCGAGCCAACGACTTCAATGAGGAAATAGAAAGCGTCTTGGCCGATTATGCTGCGGTAATTTTTGATGAAGCTCAAAATACTGAAGATTATGCCACGGATTATTTTAGTCATGAGTTTTCCTATGGGAAGATTTTTTATTTTGCCATTTCTTTGCGCAATGCCATGAGACCAAATGGTATTTTACAGTGGTCCGACGAAAATGATAGTGCTCATATCGAGGCTAAATTGGAAGTCTTGTTAAAAAAAGCAGCGGAATTTTTAATCGATTTGGCGATGAAATTCCAGGACAGAACGACCAGGTTCATGGAACCCTTTACAAGTGATGAAACAATCAGTTCAGAATTGCTCGATCTGTTTCAGGTCATAGAAGGCTTAGTCTCCTTGGCGGAGACCGATGAACAGAGGTTGACCTTGGAAAGCTATGCTCAAAGAGGAGCCTTGATCCTCAACGATTTGAACCATTGCTTAGCCGTGGAAAACCCAGAAGATTTTGCCTATTGGCTGGAAAACAGAGGGGGCAACGAGCTAAATGCTGTCAGAATAAAATCGGCACCGATTTCTTTGTCAGAAATTTTAGGCGAAAGCCTTTTCAAGCGTTTGCCGGTGATCATGACTTCAGCTACCTTAGCCTCGGAACTTCTGTTTAGAATGGGTTTGGAAAAACCAAAGTTTTTGCGTTTTGACTCGCCCTTTGATTATAAAAATCAAGCCAGACTTTATATCCCTCTTGCCGGACCGATTCCCAGCCAAAATGAAGCCTTCGATGACTTTACAGCTGAGCAAGTCTTGGAATTAGTCCAGTACAGCAAGGGTAGAGCCTTTGTTTTGTTCACATCCTACCGCTCCATGGATGCAGTTTTTGATCAATGTTCGGAGCAATTGGAAGAAATGGGTTTTAATTTGCTCAGGCAAGGAGATTATCCTCGGGAAGAAACATTGCGAAGATTTAGAGAAGGTAAGGCCAGTGTGCTCTTTGCAGTTTCCAGTTTCTGGGAAGGTGTGGACATCCAAGGAGACGATCTAAAGCTGGTAATTTTAGTTAAGCTGCCCTTTGCAGTTCCCACAGAACCAATTTTGCAAGCCAGAATGGAGGATTTAGAGCGGCAAGGCAAAAACCCTTTTTATCACTTTACCGTTCCCATGGCTTCATTGCGCTTAAAGCAGGGCTTTGGTCGCCTGATCAGGTCAAAATCTGACAGAGGTGTGATTGCCATTTTGGATAAGAGAATCAAGACGAAATCCTATGGTCGTCGCTTTTTTAAAGACCTTCCGGTCACCCCGGTTATCCATGAGCTTTCTGAAGTTGAGGCCTTTTACAGCCTAGAGGAAAATCAATAAGAAGATTTGGGTTTTGGCTAAGATTATTAATAATTGAGTTTAACTTTGTTGATGAGGAGATTTTATGAGAATTTGTTTTTCCGGTCCTATAGTAGCTGGCAGAGGTTTGGGCAAGACGGTTGAAATGCCCACTGTGAATATAGATTGGCAGGCTGAACAGCCTGAAGTTTTGCCTTCCCACGGAGTTTACCTGAGTGAAATAACCATTCACAATCAAAAACACTATGGGCTCAGCAATTTTGGATTGAGGCCAACTGTTGACGCTGAAGATAGAGTTACCTTGGAAACTTACCTTTTTCAATATATAGAAGGCCCCTTAGGTCAAAGGGCAGAAGTTTGCTTGCTGGAATTCATTCGCCCAACTAAAGCCTTTGCCTCTTTGCAAGAAGTAAAAGACCAAGTTGATCTTGATCTGCTCAGGGCTAAAGAGTTGATTGAAAAATCTAAAGCTTAGTATTTTGCCTTAGTATTTTCCATTCCTGTCTTGTCAAGGCATTTTATTCATGCTATAATTAGCTTTGCTTCATCTCATTTATGGGTTGTAACGGCCAGAATTCGGTCGGTCTCTAAAGCGTTGACCTCGGGCCTCGTACGACGTTGCCCTGTGAACCTCGTCAGGATCGGAAGATAGCAGCGATAAGCAGTCCGCGCGGGTGATACGAGTCGTCTGAGTGAGTTTTCTTGCACTGACACGGTCTGAGCCCTACAACTTGAGATGGAGCTTTAATATTTTATTGAAGAAGCCGATGTATCATCGGCTTTTTTTGTAGTCAGAGCGGTTTAACCCCTTGGCCAAATATGCTATAATTAAATCAGATAAGGAAAAAGGAGAAAATTTGATGTCCTATTTAGCTTTGTATCGTCAGCATCGACCGAAAGCATTTTCTCAAATAGTCGAACAAATGCATATCGTAAAAACCCTGTCCAATGCTATTGAACTAGGGCGTTTAAGCCATGCTTATCTTTTTACCGGCCCTAGGGGTACTGGAAAAACTACAATCGCCAGAATTTTGGCTCGTTCCCTCAATTGTCAAGAAGGCCCCACTCTCAATCCATGTGGCGTTTGTGCTTCTTGTAAGAGCATAGATGGGGGAACTTCCATCGATGTAATTGAAATTGATGCCGCCTCCAACCGAGGTATTGACGATGTCAGGGGCTTGAGGCAAAACTTACAATACATGTCCGATTCTCGCTATCGAATTTATATAATTGATGAAGTTCATATGCTGACCGAGCCGGCATTTAATGCGCTTTTAAAAACATTGGAAGAACCACCGGAAAATTCAATTTTAATTTTAGCCACGACGGAATTGCATAAAGTACCTCTGACCATATTGTCCCGTTGCCAACGTTTTGATTTTCATCGGATCAGTCCTGAAGGGATTTTCAATCATCTCAAAGAGGTGGCTCAGCTAGAGGGCATTGAGGCAGAGGACAGTGCTTTAAGAGCCATAGCCCAAAGAGCCCAAGGGGGCTTAAGGGATGCTCTTTCTCTCTTTGATCAGAGCTTATCCTATGCCGGAAATCAAGTCAGTCTAAACGATGTTCTAGAGCTCTTAGGTTCTGTGGATGAAAGCACTTTGCTCAAGGCCATCGATCATTTGATTCAAGGAAGTTTTTTAGAAATAATCAATTTAACTGCCAAGATTGAAGGTCAGGGCAAGGATCTGGTGCGCTTTTTAAATGATTTGATTTTGCTTTTGAAGGATTGTCTGAGCAATCCCAGAGCAGGAATAGATTTAGAAAAGGCGGAACTCGTCGAGGTTTTACAAGTTTTGATTGATACTGAGATGGAAATGAAAAGGAGTAACCAACCTAAATTGGTCTTGGAATTGGCTTTATTTAGGGGTGGTGAATTGCTGCGCTCAGGAGGAAAAATCAATCAATTGGAAGCTCGGATCAAAGCTCTGGAGGCCTTGATCAACAAAAAAAGTTCCTTCGATTTTTTCCAGCCCTCTCAGGTAAGCAAAGAAAAAGTACAGAGGGCTGACTTGAGCAAGTCAGAGCCAAAACAAGAAAAGGTACAAAGACCTGACTTGAGTGGTTCAGAGCCAAAACAAGAAAAGATGCAAAGAGCTGATTTGAGTAGCTCTGAGTCAAAACAAGAAGAAGAGCAAAGAGCAGACTTGAGTAGTTCTGAGCCAAAACCAGAGGAGATAAAAAGGGTTAAAGCAGATTTTTCCTTTGTGCCTGAATCAAAATCAATTATCGAAAGACTCCAATCCCAGACGAAAAGTAATTTACCTGCTGAAAAGGAGCCGGAAGATCAAGTAGCAGATATTGCAATAAGTCAAGCAGGCCCCCAAGATGAAGGCAACCAGCCTCTTAATTTGTTGCGGGATAATTGGGATAATATCATGGAGCAAATCTATCGAGAGAAAATTTCCCTACATGCAATCTTTAAAAAAGGTGTTATTCATAAAATTGACGAAAAAGAGCTTATAGTCGTCTATCAAAACGATTTTTTCAAAAAAGTGCTGAATAAACCTGAGAGTAAAAGTCTGATTGAAGCAGTCATCGATAAGAAGACGGGTTTAAATCTCAGCTTTAAGGCTATAACAGCAAGTGAAGCCAATGAGTATTTGCAAAACGAAATAAATCTTAACTCGGCCAGTCAAAAAGAGCAGATCATCAAAGAAAAAAAAGAACAGGATGAAAAGGAAAACTGGATCGAACAAGCAGCCTTGCTCTTTGCCGGTGCCGATAAAACTGAATTTGTAAAAAAAGAAAAAATATAAATCTATAAAAAGAAACGAAAGGTTGATCAAGATGCGCGGAGGCAGAAACAAAGGATTTCCTCGAAGTGGAGGAAACAATATGCAACAATTGTTAAAACAGGCTCAGAAGATGCAGGAACAGATGCAAACTGATATGGTTCGCTTAGAAGAAGAGATGAAGGTCAAAACCGTTGAAGCCAGTGTAGGTGGCGGAGCGGTCACGGTTGTTTTTAATGGTCAAAGAGAATTGGTAGATTTACAGATCCAACCTGAAGTAATCGACCCAGAAGACACTGAAATGTTGCAGGATTTGCTGACTGCGGCAATCAACGAAGGCTTACGCCAGGCTAAAGAGATGTACGACCAAGAAATGGAGAAAGTAAGCGGTAGCTTGAAAATGCCAGGGGGTATCTTCTAATGTTTTCCTTTGGCGATTCTATGGCCAGGCTTATTTCCCAGCTCAGCCGTTTGCCCGGGATTGGTCCGAAAACTGCTCAGCGCTTAGCCATGCACATCATTCAATTGGATGATGCCAGGGTAAAGGATCTGGCCAATTCTTTAGTAGAAGCCAAAGAAAAGATGCGATTTTGCTCTCTCTGCTGTAATCTTTCAGAAACTGATCCCTGCTCCATTTGTTCAGATGAAAAAAGGGATCAGAGCACCATCTGTGTGGTCTCCGACCCTCGAGATGTCATGGCGATGGAGAAGACCAGAGAATATAAGGGTCTCTATCATGTTCTCCATGGTTCGATTCAGCCCAATGAAGGCATAGGACCCGAGAAATTAAAAATCAGAGAATTGCAAATTCGACTCTACGATGGAGAAGTAAAGGAACTCATATTAGCAACCAACCCCAATATAGAAGGGGAAACAACTGCACTTTATCTTTCCCGCTTGATTAAGCCTTTGGGCTTGAAGATTACCCGAATAGCCCGAGGCTTGCCGGTCGGGGGAGATTTGGAATACGCTGATGAAATCACCTTGCTCAAAGCTTTAGAAGGCCGTAGAGAAATCTAGGCAGTTTAATTTAATAGCCCAAGCTTTTAGCTTTGAGTATTACCCGAATGGTCCGAGGCTGGCTGGTAATGGAGATTTGGAATTATCTGATGAAATCATTTAGCCCAAAGCTTCATAGAAAAGCAGAGAAATATAAACGGTTTAACCTAGCGAAAAAAGAGAGGGTGTGTCTTCGTGGATCGGTCAGATTTTCTTAAAGAACAAGACCTTTTTGTCTTACAGCCCTTAGAGTCACATCAAGTGTCAGCAGCAGCTGATTTAGTTTTAGGCAACCATGTTTTCAATCGTTATAATTATAATAAAGAAATCCTCGAGGGCCTTTTGCTCAAAGGCCTCGAACAAAAGGATGTTATCTTAGCCGCTTGTGAGGGAGATGAAATTAGAGGTTTCGTCTGGATGCAGAAGCAGGCGGTCTTCGGACTCAGCGATTACATTAGGCTGATAGTTGTGGAAGCCGGTCAACATGGTCGAGGCATTGGCCAATTTCTGATGATGGCAGTTGAAGTCATAGCTCAGGAGAGCGGCCCAAATCTCTTCATCTTAACCTCTATGGATAATTTAGCAGCTCAAAAATTCTACTTGCGTTTAGGTTACGAACACATAGGTACAATCAAAAACTATGTGATCGATGGCATCGATGAGCTTCTGTTGAGGAAAACTTGGGGATCAATCAGATAAACGATTGACCTTCCCTGACCTTTCTGTTATAATTATTTATGCTCAGAAGTTTTTCTGATTTTAAATGACAGGAGGATTATTATGGATATAAGATCTAATTTAGTGCCCATGGTTGTAGAACAAACCAGTCGTGGTGAGAGAGCCTACGATATTTTTTCCCGCATGTTAAAAGATAGAATTGTCTTTTTAAACGGTGAAATAAACATGTATAGTGTCAATCTTTTGATTGCTCAGCTTTTATTTTTGGAAGCTGAGGATCCAGAGAAGGACATAAATATTTATATCAATTCGCCAGGTGGGGAAGTATATTCCGGCATGGCCCTCTACGATACCATTCAATATATTAAAGCGCCTGTTAACACCATTTGTGTGGGTTTGGCAGCCTCTATGGCAGCGGTTATACTGGCTTCCGGTCAAAAACGCTTGGCCTTACCCCATTCTCGAATTATGATTCATCAGCCTTTGGGCGGAGCTTCCGGCCAGGCAGCTGATATTCAGATTCAGGCCGAGGAAATTTTACGAGTGCGCAATATGCTCAACGAAGTCTTGGTCAAACACACAGGCCAATCTTTGGAAGTTATCGAAAAGAGAACCGACAGAGATAATTATTTCTCAGCTGAAGAAGCTAAAGAGTTTGGCTTAATCGATGAGGTTTTTGGCAAACGCTAACTCAATGAAGTATAGGGAATGCACAGCATTCGTCAAGACAGGTCTGGCCTATCACTAAAGGGATAGGCCAGACCTGTCCCTTTATCCTCATTGCAGTCGTATTTCGTGTTAATGGACTTGCTATATCTCCTTGTAGTCGTGTTTCACTCTAGTGAAATAGTAAAGTTGATCGTTGTTTTATTATAGTAACAAGCTAGTGAGTTCTTATGATTCCCTTCGTCTTATTGTAGCTGTATTTTAAGCAAGTAAAACAAAAAGGTCACAAGATCATGGTGCTGCAGCTACTCATGATTCCCTTTCGCTGATGGGAAAGTCACTTGCACAAAAAACAAAGGTTAAAAAATATAATATAGTTTGAGCAGAAGTTTTTAAAAACTTCTGCTCGTTTTTTTGAATTCAAAATATATTATCTGATTGTTGCGAAACTCAAATTTTTGATTTAGCCTTGGTTTTTCCGATTACAAAATCCGGATTTTATTTAAGATGAGCCAGTGCTTTTTATAGAACAAGCTACTCTTCTTTTAGTAAATTATTCGTGGCAAAGCTTAAAATAATTGAGCCGAAGCAAAAGTTTAAACATTTTGGTTTTGAATAGATTTTTTAAAAATTCAACTCTCTTTCCTTTGGCTTTTCTAATTTTGGAAAAAATATCCTGAGTAAAGATAAAAACCAGGGAGAGTTTAAAGGATTTCAGCTTGAAAATAGGGAATAAAGGCAGAGAATAAAAGTTAAATTAGGAGGATCAACCATGCATAAAAGATTACAGAAATTGAGAATCGGTCCAACCTTTATTGAATACACAAAATACCAACATCAATTGGAACATAGCGATCAAATGCAATTTTTACCTCAGCCAGAGCTGACGGATCCAACCCCAACGGATTTACCTCTTTTCGATTTACCCAAGCCGGATCAATTGAACATCGGAGAAATTGATTTGACTAAGGCGATTAATCAAAGGGTCAGTGTGCGTAAATATACTGATCAAAAATTCAGTTTAGAAGAATTGTCCTATTTACTTTGGACGACTCAGGGTATCAGAGAAATAACCGACCGACCGGCAACTTTGAGAACGGTTCCCTCAGCAGGCTCAAGGCATTCTTTTGAGACCTACCTTCTGATCAACCGAGTTGAAACTCTCAAGCCGGGCCTTTACAAATACTGTGCTTTGGATCATAAATTGGCTTTGCTCAGTGACGCCCCCAGTTTAGCGGACGAACTGACCGACATCTGTCATCGTCAGGGCATGGTGCGAAATTCCGCAGTCACGTTTTTCTGGGCTGCCGAAATTTACAGAAATGTCTGGCGCTATCAGGAAAGAGCTTATCGTTATGTTCACCTTGATGCCGGCCATGTCTGTCAAAATCTTTATTTAGCCTGCGAAGCCATAGCTTCAGGTTGTTGCGGCATTGCAGCTTTCGACGATGACCGGCTCAGTGAAGTTCTTCAAATCGATGGGGTCAATCGTTTCCCTGTCTATGTAGCCACTGTTGGTAAAAAATAAGAATTTGAACCTAAGCTAGAAGCTGGATCATAAATTATTCTAGAGTTTTCCAGGCAGTTCATTTACTTATTAGTTGAGAATCTATTAAGCCTTGAAGTCTTAGAGAATTAATAGTTGTTTGTTATATTCCCAGATCTTGCACTTACTAGCCTAGGAAGAAACATCTATTTAGAAAATAATTACAAGGAATGTAAAAAATGGAACAGATGGAACTGTTTGAGCGTGAGCTCCAACTTTTATTGGACATTCTTCCCGAAGAATTGCTGGTTCATTTACCCAAGGAAGAAATGTTCGATTTAATTGAAATAGTCTTGGATTTAGGAAGAATTCCTCAAGCTCGTTATTCCAATCATTTTAGATTTTTAGGTGAAAGCCCTGTGAATCACGAGGAATTGGAAAGAATAGTCCAGCACTTGGGCCCTTTTGGTGACGACAATCGCACTGGTATCGAGCGGACCTTGCACCGAATTTCTGCTATTCGCAACCGAGTCGGCGATATAGTCGGTTTGACTTTGCGGGTAGGTAGAGCATTATACGGCACAATTGAGCCTTTAAGAGATGTGGTTGCTCAAAATCGCAGCATTCTTCTTTTAGGTAAACCTGGCGTAGGCAAAACCACTATGCTCAGAGAAATGGCTAGAGTTTTAGCAGATGAAATGGAGAAAAGAGTCGTCATCGTCGATACTTCCAATGAAATTGGCGGTGACGGTGATATTCCTCATCCCGGCATAGGTTACGCCAGGCGCATGCAAGTGCCCAAGGTTACCCAACAACACGCAGTCATGATTGAAGCGGTAGAGAATCATATGCCAGAAGTAGTGGTTATTGATGAAATTGGAACAGCGGAAGAAGCTGCTGCAGCTAGAACCATTGCTGAAAGAGGTGTCATGCTGATTGCTACGGCTCATGGTATAACTTTGCAAAATCTGATTCAGAATCCAACCCTCTCTGATATTGTTGGAGGTATTCAGACGGTTACTTTGAGCGATGAAGAAGCTCGCAGGAGAGGTACTCAAAAATCCGTTTTAGAAAGAAAAGAAACCCCGACTTTCGATATTTTAATAGAGATCTTCAGTCGTGAGACCCTCTATGTTCACCAAGATGTGGCAGCTACAGTTGATCTGGTTTTGCGCGGACTTGAGGCTACTCCGGAGATTCGGGCCAAAGACCAAGAGGGCAATTGGGCGATTAAACAGGAGAGTCAGATTCAAGAGCAACGGGAGGATTTGGCAGTCTTAGATCACGGAACGAACTTGGAGAAAACATCTCGGTTTGTCAGTGTGATCAGTCTCTATCCTTATGCCGTAAATCGCAATCAAATTGAGAAAGCAATAAAAAACCATAAATTACCCATTCAAATCAGTAGGGATGTCAGCAACAGTGACGTCTTTATGACCTTAAAATCCCAATTGCGTCGACTTCCTGAGAGGCTGAAAGAAGCCCATCAATACGGTGTGCCGGTCATAACGATTAGAGCAAATACCAGAGTTCAAATCGAGAATGCTTTAAAAGATCTGGTTCGTCGCAGACCGGAAGGTAAAAACCCCAAGGACAGAGCTTCAAATTGGATTGATCCTTTAGAGGAAGCGGAATTGGCAGTTGAGAAAGCGATGAATACTCATAAATCCGTAGAACTGCAGCCCCAAGACTCTTATACCAGACGTTTGCAACATGAGCTGGCTGAACAATATCGTCTCAGGTCTCGTTCTATCGGTTCTGAGCCCTATCGAAGAGTTGTCATTTTTCCCTAGTCTTGACGCTTAAAAACAAAGGATGTATAATTAATATGGAAACTCCGCTATAAGTTAAAAGGAGGTTTTAGCTATGAAAATGGTTATAGCTGTTATTCAAGATCAAGATGCCCACGAAGCAGCCGGTGCTCTAGTTGCAGCTGGTTTTCGTTCCACCCGCCTTTCTTCTACAGGTGGTTTTTTGCGTTCAGGAAATACAACCCTTTTAATCGGTGTTGAAGACGAAGAAGTTGATAAAGTTTGTGAGGTCATTCGTGAAGTTTGTCAAGCCAGAAAACAAGTAGTCAACCCAATAACTCCTATGGCTTCCACATTGGATACATATTCTAGTTTCCCAGTTGAAGTAGTTGTCGGCGGAGCTATAATTTTTGTATTGGATGTTACCCGTTTTGAACGCGCCTAAGAGAAACCAAAATAAAACTTTAAACCAAGAACAGATAGATAAACTCTTCAGGGAAATAGAACTTTTGGGTGAGGAAATCATTGCCCACAGAAAAAAGGATGATTTTCGCTCTTTTTTAAGAGCAGTCCATACCTTGGCTGATTGGGCTGTACAGCCGGCAGACCAGGATGATCCGAATGGTTATCTAGAAGTTGACGCTTATGCACCGGTGCAAAGAAGAATTGTCGAAAGATCTTTGAACCGTCTAAAGAATTGTATTAACCAAACATCGGACAATAATTTCGAGCTGAGTGATTTAGTTGACACAACCCAAGGAGATTTAGCCAGGCTTGTTTCATTAAAAATCAAGAGCTCAAATTAAATTAAAAATGTTTACAGCGCCATCTGTTTGTCAACGCTGTTCGAATGATTTTATCTTCGATGGCTTTGCGACAGATGGTTTTTTATAAGGGGTTATCTTATGTGGTATGAAAACATAATCGGGCAAGAACAGGCCATTGAACATTTTCAAAGAGTGTTTAAAAACAATCGTTTAAATCATGCTTATATCTTTCAAGGTGGAGAAGGTGTTGGTAAAAAAGAATTCTCCATCTATTTGAGTCAGGCAATTCTCTGCGATCAGGGCTTTGGCCTTGGCTGTGGAAAATGCTCGTCCTGTTTGCGGGTAAAAAATCAAACCCATCCTGATTTCATTTTGCTTGAGCCCCTTGAGCAGAGAAAGACCATCAGTATTGAGCAGATCAGGTCCTTGATTTCCCGACTGAGCAGACGTATTCACCAAGGCCGCAAGCGCTTGGTCATCATCAATCCTTTTGACGCAGTCACCGATCAAGGAGTAAATGCTTTTTTAAAGACTCTGGAAGAGCCTCCTGAAGATACTGTTTTTATTTTAATTAGCAGCAATCCCGTGGCAATCAGGGCGACCATCTTGAGTCGTTGCCAATTGATTCATTTTAGGGCGTTGACCAAAAAAGAAATGAAGGCGTTCCTTTTAGAAGAAACGGCTGATCTAAATCTTTTAAATTCCGCCATAGCTCTGGCAGCGGGAAATAAAGAGCAGGCCTTGAGTTTTCTTCGTGATCAAGAGATGAGAAAAAATATTTCAGCAATCATCGACTGGTTTTTTCAGGAAGAGAATTGGAACCTGGAAGACAGAGGGAATTGGATAGATGCCAGAGAAAAAGACAATTGGAACTGGGAAGATTATCAGGTTTTTTGGCAGATTTGGTCCAGTATGTATCGGGACAGACTGCTGATTGAACTGGGCTCCCAGTCGGATCAGTTAAATTATCCCGATTTGCGAGGGCGCTATGAAGCTATGAAGGCTAAGTCCATTTTGCAGCTCAATCGGCGTATACAAGAAATTCAAAAAGCCATCGGGCTTTTAAGTGTCAGACCTCCCCGTAATCCCATAGTTTTTGCGGAGGCAATATTAATGAATTGGAACGGTGAATCTTAATGTCCATTGTTGTAGGAGTGCGCTTTAAAAGCGTAGGTAAAATATATTATTTTGACCCGTCATCTCTGAGTTTAGAGCGAGGTGACAGGGTTATAGTGGAAACCTCAAGAGGAATAGAATTAGGAGAACTGGTCTTGCCGGCCCGTCAGGTCGATACTTTGACCTCTCCTTTGAAACCGGTCTTGAGGAAAGCCACAGCTCACGATTTAGCAATTAGTGAAAGGCTAAAAAAGGAAGAAAAGGAAGCCTTGCTGATCTGCCAAGAAAAGATTGAGAATCACCGCTTGGAAATGAAGCTGATCGATGTGGAGTATTCCTTTGATCGCAGTAAGCTTACTTTCTATTTCACTGCTGACGGGCGGGTTGATTTTCGCGAATTGGTTAAGGATTTAGCTTCGGTCTTTCATACTCGCATAGAATTGCGACAAATAGGTGTCAGGGATGAAGCTAAAGCTCTAGGCGGTTTAGGGCCCTGTGGTCGCAGCATCTGTTGTGCTACATTTTTAGGGGATTTTGTTCCGGTTTCAATTAAAATGGCCAAGGAGCAAAATTTGTCTCTAAATCCTGCTAAAATCTCAGGGATTTGTGGCAGGCTTCTCTGTTGTTTAAAATACGAATCCGATGATTATAGTTCAAAAAACACCGGTTACCCTAGGAAAAACAGTTTAGTAGAAACTCCCTTAGGGGAAGCTAAAGTTGTTTCGGTTCGGGCAAAGAAGGGAACTCTCAGAGTCCGACTTTTGGAAAGTGGCAAAGAGCAGGAATTTCCCTTGGAAGAGGTCGATTTACTGGAAAAGAATTGACCATACATTCTTTTAATAAAGGTTTTGAGGATTATGAACCAACTGAAGCAGAAATACCTAAGAGAAGATGAGCGTCTTGACCAATATTATCAGAGCTCCAGTTTTATCATTCAAAAGCCCAGTGGCTTTAGGTTTAATACCGATTCGGTTCTTTTAGCTCAACTGGCTAGACTGAAAAAAGACGAGAGAGTCTGTGATTTCGGCAGCGGTACAGGCATTATACCTATTATTCTGGCCAATCGTCGCCTCGATTGCCGAATTATTGGCTTGGAAATTCAAAAGGATATTGCTGAGATGGCGCAAAGATCGCTGTTTTTAAACAATTTACAAAGCAGAGTTTCGATTCTCCGCTGGGATGTTTTACAAGCTCCTTCTCTCTTGGGTTATCAAACATGTAGTCTGGTCATTGCCAATCCACCCTATAGAACAATAGGTCAAGGCAGAGGCAGCAGTTCAAAAGGAAATCTGATAGCTCGTCATGCTCCCCAAGGAGCTCTCTCCGCTTGGATTGAAAGTGCAGCCCTTTGTCTGAAAAACAAAGGACGCTTAGCCATGATTTTACAGGCGGATAGATTAGCCGAGTTGATCCAATTGTCCCAAGTCCACTCCTTGCAACCAAAGCGCATGATCCTAATTCATCCCAGTTTGAAAGAAAAACCCAATCTGGTTTTTTTAGAGAGCGTCAAGGGGGCCAATCCGGGCTTGGCTATAGAGCCGCCCTTGGCAATTTATGATGCAAAGGGCGAATATACACAAGAAGTAAAGAATATCTATCAGGGCAGGGGAAGGTTTGATGACTGCAAGAAATGAGCCTCAAGAGCAGCTTTTTTTAGTGGCGACACCCATCGGTAATCTGAGGGATATAACCCTCAGAGCCTTGGATGTTTTCCGTCATGTTGATTATATAGCTGCTGAAGATACAAGAAGAACATATCAATTGTTGCAGGCTTATCATATCGATAAGCCTATTTTGTCTTACCACGAGCACAATTATAAAAGGGCAGGGGAGAAAATATTCAAACTAATAGACGAAGGGAAAAAAGTAGCCTTAGTCAGCGACGCCGGTATGCCTTCTCTTTCTGACCCCGGCAGAGATTTAGTCCTTCAAGCTATTCAAAAAAATATAGCCTACACTGTGTTGCCCGGTGCCAGTGCCGGCCTGACCGCTTTGGTCTATTCAGGTTTGCCCATGGATAGTTATCTCTACCAGGGCTTTCTGCCGGTTAAAAAGAATCAGCGTCTAATAATTTTGCAACAGTTAGCCCAAGAGAAGCGAACTCTTGTTTTCTTTGAAGCCCCTCACCGTATTTTGACAACCCTAGATGATTTTGTTCAGGTTTTCGGCCCTGACCGCCATTGTGTTTTGGTTCGAGAATTGACAAAAATCTATGAAGAA